>Ga0247611_10004016_pt1 | contig 20919 bp, 13 predicted proteins | sample 177DNAGHGhighgp2_FD_192422 | JGI IMG/M metagenome (GOLD analysis project Ga0247611, IMG submission 192422) | Sheep rumen microbial communities from Palmerston North, Manawatu-Wanganui, New Zealand - 1770 DNA GHGhigh gp2 | ecosystem: Host-associated > Mammals > Digestive system > Stomach > Rumen...
GCTGGAGGGAGGCGGGTTGGAGAAAGCGGACTTCTTGATTGGTTTGAGCGGGCGGGACGCCCACACCCCTGTCTACGCAGCACTTTACATGGGTGTTACGGCTGGAGGGAGGTGGGTTGGAGAAAGCGGACTTTTTAATTGGTTTGAGCGGGCGGGACGCCCACACCCCTGTCTACGCAGCACTTTACATGAGTGTTACGGCTGGAGGGAGGTGAGGTTGGGAGTATAGGCGTTGTACGTTGTTCGCATGTTGTAGGGGCGTACCTTGTGTGCGCCCGTCAAGCCGTAGGCGGGTGTTTCACCAACAATGCGAGTTGTGTCAGGCAGAAGGATGGTTTCACCATAGGATTATGTGATTATTAGGATGGGTAGAGGTGAATACAAGCAGGAGCCTGGGAATGATTTAAAAAGAAAAATTGCATTTTTTCGGCAATCATCCCCACGCTGGGAAAGTCCTTGATGGACTTTCCCGCCGTGGTCTGATTTTTTTTATTTTGTTTTTATTTTTCTTTTTTATTTTTTTTGTTTAGGAACTAGAGAGCGAGACGAAGGCCGAGGAGGTTGTTGCCATCGTCAGGGCCGCACCTGCTGCGATCAGCAACGCGGCAGAGCCTGGCGCTGACGCGGCCGTCCCAACTACCACCACGGATCACACGGTAAGAGCCAGACGAAGGACCCTGAGGGTTAGTCTGAGGGGAACGGGAATAATAGTTCTCGTCGTACCAGTCCTGACACCATTCCCATACGTTGCCGCTCATATCATATACGCCAAGCTCGTTAGGAGATTTTGTGGCGACAGGATGAGTTGTTGAACCGCTGTTATAAGTATACCATGCCACATCGCTTAACGTGTTGCTGCCTGAATACTTATACCCTCGGCTCTTGTTGCCGCCCCGGGCGGCATACTCCCATTCAGCCTCGGTAGGAAGACGGAATTTCTGGCCGGTAATTGAGTTAAGCTTACGGATAAACTCCTGGCAATCATCCCAGGAGACATCCTCCACCGGACGCTGGAGGTTGCCCGTGAACTTTGACGGGTTATTGCCCATGACCGCCTGCCAGAGGGCCTGGGTCACCTCTGTCTGGCCTATATAGTAGTTGTTAAGCGTTACACGATGGGTAGGCTTTTCATTATCGTAGGCATCGCTACCCTGCTCACTCGTGGCTCCCATGGTAAACGAGCCGCCCTGGACATAGACCATAGTGAAGGATACTCCGCCGACCGTGAACGTGCGGTTGGAGGTGGATGAGGATGTTGGAGGATTTGTGGTGGATACGGACGCGGATTCACCTTTGCTGTTGAGTCCTTTTAGCATCTGGTCGTAGGTGTTGGCGGTGGCAGAGTCGTTGACAGAGCGCATGGGGTATTCCATGTCACCTATTCTGGCGATGATATTGCCGTTGTCGCGGATAATGATGAAAAAGGAGGATGCATCAGCATTGACATCAGCCCCTTTTCCTCTTTCCATAGCGAGGCCAATGCGATTCTTTTCTTTATATTCCTTAAATCCATAGAAAGGGGAGGAAAACAGGCGGACACCTTTGGACAAAGCCGTAACGAGTTGTTTATCCAGATCCACAGTTATGGTTATTCTTTTGTTCTTGTCGTCGGCATCATACATATTGAAGGTGTAGGACTGGGCATTTGAGGCGAGGGTAAAGAGAAGGAAAAACAGAAAGAGGAAAGTTCGGCGCATAGAATTAAATAAGAATTATTTTAGTTAACGAGTTGACAAGTAGACGAGTTGGTTGTATTAGTTGACAAGTAGACGAGTTGGTTGTATTAGTTAACGAGTTAACGAGTATACAAGTTAACAAGTAGACAAGTAGACGAGTTGGTTGTAGAAGGAGAAGGAATTTTTATTTTAGTTTACGAGTTAATATATTTACGATTTGTTATTTTAGTTTAGCAGGTCTTTGGTACTTGTTCGTGATGAATTTGAATTTCTGGAAGGAGATTCATTGAGGAGGTCTTTAGCACTTGTTCGTGATGAGCCTGATTTTCTCGAAGGGGATTCATTGAGCAAATCTTTGCTTTTCAGATTCGTATTATTATTTCCAGCACGACTTGTATTTACCACCACTTGCGGTTTTTCCCTTGTCTGTTGAGTTGTTTTTGCCTGTGCTTTGTTATTAGCAGGAGTAGATTTTCTTGGTTGTGCGTTGTTAGCAGTGTTGCTATTGGCTGATGAATTGCGTGCAGACTGGCTGTAGGTCCTTTCGTTGTGCCCAGCGGTGGTAGTTGGACGCTCCTTGGTTTCCGAATTCTTCGCCTTATCTTTAGTTTCCTTTACAGCAGTTGACGTCTGTGAAGCAGACGAGTTATCGGCGTCCGAAGCAGAGGAAAGATTACCAGATGTTTCTGCAGCAGGAGTGGTTTCAGACGAAGAAGCGTCCGACTTGTCGTTGTCAGTGGTTTTATTCACGTTGCCTTTGTCAGCAGGCTGATCCGCCACCGTAGATTTTATGGTTGTAGGTGCAGACGGCTTGGTGGTGACAGACTTGTTCAAGCCCTTGACCAGGAAGAATACCACAGCCAATATAGCTGCCACTGGCAAAATCCACAAAAACCTACGGGCTTTAGACTTTGGCTTTTCTGGGGCCACAGGTAGCTGCTGATGAACTTCATCGCTGTCGGTCGCATCGTGGGCCAGTTCTTCTTCGCTATTGACTTCGTCATCGGCTTGTTCTTCCTCGCTTTTGGTTTCTTCGTCAACCAGTTTTTCTTCGTTGTCGGCTTGTTCTTCCTCGCTGTCGGTTGAATCGTCAGTCTGTTCTTCCACAACGACTTGCTGATAAGAGTATTCAGTGGATTGTACATCATCGTCGGCTTCAGCTATCTTTGTAGCCTCGAACGCAGCAACACTTCCTTCTTCCACCAGTGTTTCCTCCTCAACTACTGGTTCATCCTCCTCAACGACTGGTTCATCCTGTTCTTGCTCCTGCCCACGAACGACATCCACGAAATTATTATTTATGAAATAATTCAGAGCGACAACGCTTTGCGGACGGCTTTTCGCTTTTGGATTCATCATCCATTGGATTAGCATACGCATCTGCTGGGATATATAATCCGGGAAGTGGAATGCATTTTGTTCGTTTTCGAGGATATCGTCGAAAAGAGGCGGCCGTATTCCTGTGAGAAGGTTATATAGAGTTGCCCCGAGGGCATAGAAGTCGGTCCACGGTCCCCATCTCTCTATCAATCCGTTGATTTGTTCCGACGGAGCATATCCCGGCGTGTATGACATGGCAGTTGATGTTGTAGCCCCTTCACCCTTACCCGACTGTTTGCTTGATCCGAAATCGATGAGCGTGCATTTGCCGTTGCTGTCCATAAGTATATTGCCCGGCTTTATGTCCATGTGCCAGATGGAATGCTTATGTATGGCGGAGAGTGCATCAACCATCTGTACTAACAGATTCTTCACGGTATGCTCGTCGAATGGATATCCTCGCTGTTTGAGTCGTATGCTGAATGACTCTCCGTCGATATACTCCATCACATAATAGAATGTGTTGTTCTCGGAAAAGAGGTCGGTCACTCGGATGATATGTGGGTTATTGAGCACAGATATACGCTGAGCCTCTTTCTGAAACTTGCGTCGCTGCTCATCAAACATGGCTTTATTGTCGGAATTGCTCACAATCACTGTCATGGAACCTTCTTCACGATGGTTCACACCCTTCATGAAAAATTCCTTCACAGCCACTTTCTTTTCAAGCGCCATGTGTGTAGCTACGTATGTGTTTCCGAATCCTCCCGAGGCCAGGAAAGCATCAATCCTATATTTTCCTTGTAGCATCGACCCTATAGGGAGCATAGAAGTATTAGGAGAAGACATTATTTTAAATTAAAAATTATTTAATTTAGTAGACAAGTTGGTTGTTTTAGTGGACGAGTTGGTAGTGTTAGATGACGAGATTGATTATTAATGAGCAAATATAAATAAAATTTGATGAAATGCAAAACAAACGAGGACATTTTGTTTGCTGATGGTTGATTATGATGATTTATGGTTGATTGTTGGTCGTATTTTGTAGATAGTTGATGTTGGATGGTTAATATGAAGCATTATGGGGATGGGTGATGACAAAAAAGAGGAAGCTGTTGTGAGCAGATTCCTCTTTGATTTATAAGGAAATATGTGAGACTGATTATTCGTGGCGATAGTTTTCAAGCTGGGCTACGTCCATTCTGCGGATATAGTTGAAATGCTTCTCCACTTCGCTTTCAGCGAGATTGACGAACACATTGAGTGAGCGTGCGAAGAGTTCAGGTGCCTTCTGAGTGTCCTGTATGAGGAGGTGGCACATGATGGTGTAGGCAGTCATCTCATAAAGCTTGCGTGAGCAGAAATCGATGAGCTCCTGGTCGCCCACTTCCTTCACAGCGTTAGTGGCAGCCTCGAGTTTGGAAGCCATTTCCTTGATGCGAGTCATGTAAGCCTCATATTCAGGAGCCACTGTCTGTGCTTCGAAATCACGTATGATTCCGAGGTATGTGCCGTTAGTGATGTAGCGCAGTGCAGCCACGGTCTGCAGCTGTGTTGTACCCTCATAGATGCTGGTGATACGTGCGTCGCGATAGAGTTGCTGACACTTATACTCGAGCATGAATCCCGAACCACCGTGAATCTGGATTGAGTCGTAGGCATTCTGGTTGGCAAACTCAGAGTTCATACCCTTAGCCAGCGGAGTGAAGGCATCCGCCATGCGAGAATACTTCTTGCATTCCTGTCGTTCTTCCGGAGTGAGCTTGCGTTCGCGAGCGATATCCTCGAGCGCCTTGTAGATGTCGACATAGCGTGCTGTCATATAGAGGAGCGAGCGTCCGGCATCGAGCTTTGCCTTCATGGTGGCGAGCATGTCGTAGACAGCAGGGAAGTTGATGATTTCCTTGCCAAACTGCTTACGGTCGCGTGCGTATGCGAGTCCTTCGTCGTATGCGCTCTGTTCGATACCTACCGACTGAGCCGCGATACCCAGACGTGCACCGTTCATCAGCGCCATGACATACTTGATGAGTCCGAGCTTGCGGTCGCCACAGAGTTCAGCCTTTGCGTTCTTATATACCAGTTCGCACGTAGGGCTTCCATGAATACCCAGTTTGTTTTCGATACGACGTACGTTCACCCCACCCTGGTTCTTGTCGTAGATGAACATCGATAGTCCGCGTCCGTCGCGTGTTCCTTCCTCAGAACGTGCGAGCACGAGATGAATGTCGGAGTCGCCGTTGGTGATGAAACGCTTCACACCGTTGAGCAGCCAGCATCCGTCTTTCTCGGAGTATGTGGCCTTGAGCATCACCGACTGGAGGTCGGAACCAGCATCAGGCTCAGTGAGGTCCATCGACATGGTTTCCCCACGGCATACGCGTGGCACAAAACGCTGACGCTGGTCTTCATCACCGAACTCGTAAAGAGTTTCGATACAATCCTGCAGAGACCATATATTCTCGAATCCTGCATCGCCAGCACTAACGATTTCGTTGGCAGCTGTATAGACGGTGATAGGCATGTTGAGACCTTCATATCTGCGAGGCATTGTCATTCCGTTCATTCCGGCCTTGATGGTGGCATCGAGGTTTTCGTAAGTCTTCGATGCATATCTCACGCGTCCGTTCTCACAATGCGGTCCTTCCGCATCCACTTCCTCAGCGTTAGGAGCGATGACGTTAGAAGTGACGTCGCCCACGATTTCGAGTGTGCGGTCGTAACTGTCCATGGCGTCCTCGAAATCCTGAGGAGCATAATCATATTTGTCTTTATCTTCGAATCCGCGTTCCTTGAGTTCAACGATACGCTGCATGAGTTCATGCTGCATGTGGAACTTAATCTCGGGATTGTCGGTATATAAATTTGCCATTTTGTTTATTTTTTTAGAAGACGAGAAGACAAGAAGATGAGAAGACGAGACAATAGTATTTACACTCGACTCTCGACTCTCGACTCTCGACTAAACACATTTACTTGCTGTTCTTCTTATAATATTTGATAAATTTAGGAAGCACTTCTTCGATTGTGCCAGTGATGATGTAGTCTGCAATCTGATTGATTGGTGCGTTAGGGTCGGAGTTGATGGATATGATGATACCCGCTTCCTTCATACCGGCTATGTGCTGAATAGCACCCGAGATGCCACATGCGATATATACCTTAGGACGTACGGTGACACCAGTCTGTCCTATCTGTCGGTCGTGGTCGATCCATCCAGCGTCGACGGCAGCACGGCTTGCACCCACATCGGCATGTATTTCCTTAGCAAATTCGAACAAGAGGTCGAATCCCTCCTTTGAACCCACTCCGTAGCCACCAGCCACGATGATGTTGGCACCCTTGAGGTTGTTCTTGGCAGCCTCGACATGACGGTCGAGCACCTTAACAACATAGTCGGTCTGCGGCACGTACTTGTCGACGTCGTGCTTGATGACCTCACCCTTGTAGTTTTCGTCGAGTATTTCCTTCTTCATCACTCCGTCGCGCACTGTAGCCATCTGTGGGCGGTGTTCCGGATTGACGATGGTAGCGATGATGGAGCCTCCGAATGCAGGACGTATCTGATAGAGTTGGTCGGTGTAGTGTTTCTTGACCATCTCACCGTTTTCGTTTTTCACGTTCATGTCGAAGTCGCCTATTTCGAGCTGTGTGCAGTCGGCAGTCAGACCCGAATGTAGGGCTGACGACACTCGAGGTCCGAGGTCGCGTCCGATAACGGTTGCGCCCATAAGGCATATCTGAGGTTTTTCTTCCTTGAAGAGGTTCACCACTGCCGATGTGTGAGGCAGAGAAGTGTAAGGGAAGAGTGCTGGAGCGTCGAACACATGAAGCTTATCAACACCAAAAGGAAGAATCTGCTTCTCCACTCCTTCCAATCCGGCTCCGACGCACACAGCCTCAAGCTGTACGCCGAGAGTATTGGCCAGTTTGCGGCCTTTGGTTAGGAGTTCCAAACTTACGTCGGCAACTTTATTGCCTTCAAGTTCACAATATACGAATACGTTGTTCATTTTCTTAATAATTTTAGTTGACGAGTAAACGAGTTGACAAGTAGATGAGTTGTTTATGTTAACCATCTGCATTCATTTTCGTTTTCTCCTCGCATATTTTATCCAATGGTGTTGTTTTCAATAAGTTCTTTGATAAGAGCATCGATATCCTCGTCGCTTCCTGTGAGGGTTTTGTTTTCCTTAGCCTTGAATACGATATTCTTGACAGCCTTCACGTTTGTAGGCGACCCGGCCTTACCGATTTGGTTAGGGTCGGCATCGATGTCGGCAGCTCCCCATGACTGTATTGTGAGATACGGGCGCTGAGCATAGAAAGCCTTTTCTTCTTCAGGCAGTGCTGCTATTTCGTTTTGTGTAAGCGCCTTCTTGTATTTCATGACGAGCTTGATGTTTCGGCTTCTGCAAGGTGCAGCAGATCCGTTGACAGTGATTACGATAGGCATCGGTCCTTCCACTGTTTCAACACCTCCGTCGATATGTCGGCGTGCCACGATTTTCTCTTTTGTACATTCCAGGATTTCTTCTGTGTAGGTGATTTGCGTGAGTCCGAGTTTTTCAGCCACCTGTGGTCCCACCTGCGCAGTGTCGCCGTCGATAGCCTGACGTCCACCGATGATGATGTCGAAGTCGCCGATTTTCTTGATTGCCTGTGCAAGCGAATAGCTGGTTGCAAGCGTGTCGGCACCTCCGAGAGCTCTGTCGGTGAGAAGCACGCCACAGTCGGCCCCACGGAAGAGTCCTTCTCTGAGCACTTCAGTGGCTTTCGGCAGCCCCATGGTGAGCATGGTGATTGTAGAACCCGGATTTGCATCTTTAAGTCTCAATGCCTGTTCGAGGGCATTCAGGTCTTCAGGATTGAACACAGCCGGCAGTGCGGCGCGGTTCACCGTTCCTTCAGGAGTCATCGCATCAGGTCCCACGTTTCTTGTGTCTGGCACCTGCTTAGCGAGTACAATGATTTTTAAACCCATAAAATTATAATTAGATTATTAAAAGTTTTCTCTTTCTGAACTGAAGAAAAATATGGATAACAACTATCAGTTATCCAAATGGATTGCAAAGTTACTCATTTTATTTCATCTACCCAAAAAGTATTCCCAAATATTGCACAAAAAAGGAAAAAGCGTGTAGTTATTTTGCACAATAAGTTGTATGTGTGCAAAATTAAATGAATAATGAATAATGAAAAATGAAAAAATATTTTATTTTATTAATTTTAAAAGCGGACTTTTTGATTGTCCAAAGCGGGCGAGACGCCCACGCTCCTGTATACGTAACACTACACATGTGTGTTACGTCTGTAAGGAGGTTAGTGATGGTCTGAAGGATTAGATTGCCGACAGGAATGCCTTTACGGTGTTGAACGACTTGTGTGCCATGTCAGTCCAGAAGGATTCGTACTGTTGCTGGTGTCCGTCGGAACCGGGCACGTCGCTGATGACACGGAAGCTGATGAATGGCACATTGAAGAGGAAACAGGTCTGTGCAATCGCAACTGACTCCATATCTACGGCGAGTCCGTCTGGGAAGTCGGTCTTTATGCGCTCCAGTTCTGTTTTCGACGTAATGAACTGGTCGCCGGTGCATATCAGTCCAACGTGGATGGTTGGGTCGTTGAGGCTCTTGGCGGCATCTATAAGACGCTGGTCGGCAGGGAAAAATGTAGGCATTCCCTGAATCTGTCCTTTTTCGCATCCCATCCCGATGAAGAAGTCGTGGTGTACGGTTCGGTCGCTCACCACCACGTCCATAATGTTGAGACACTGGTCGATACCTCCCGCACAGCCCGTTGAAATGACAGCGTCGGGGCTGTATCTGCGGATTATTTCAGTGGTTCCCACTGCTGCATTCACCTTGCCGATTCCACATTTGGAGAGGATGACGGTGTTCTTGCCAAGGGTTCCTATCACATAATCAAAGAGTTCGTGTTCTTCTTTGGTGTTTTCAAGCATGTGCTCGATCTGCACACGCTCCTTGTCCATTGCGGTAAGAATTGCTATTGTCATAATATTTGAAAGTTTTTTAAATCACTCCACATGGAAGTAGTCGCAGTCGATCCATCCTCGGGTGGTTTGGGAAGTAGTCATGGAGAAGAGTCCCATCTTTGCCCCAATCCATTTGCCTTCGTGTGCCTGGAATGTTTTAGCTATGTCTCGGAATCGTTTTCCGTCGGTGGAATAGCTGAACTGGCATTTGCCCGAGGTGTCGATCTTAACTCTTAGCAGTATGTCGAGTTGAGTGTTGGATGTAGATCCTGTGTTGTATGACTTGTCGGGTTTGAATTCGTTGATGATGTCCACTCTCTCTCCGTTTCCCCCTTCAGCGTCCTTACAAGTGGCGAGAGCCAGACACATTTTATTTCCACGTTTCTGTACGAGCAGAGCCGCATAGTCGAGGCCCATGATGACGATTCCCGACCGGCATTGTTCGTCTTTAGCCACCACACGCAGTTTTGCCGTGGCAGTGCATCCAGTAGACGGTATTTTCTGCAGGAGCATGTTAGGCACGTGAAGCATATTATTATCTTGCTGTTCCATGATGCAACTATATATGCGCATGAATCCCATATTCGTGGCACTGCCGAACCATGGTTCATAGTTTGCCTGCCACTGCCACTGGAGCCCTATCTGAGTAGAATTGAATTCGTCGCTCATCTGTAGCTTGTCGGCTCCCTCCTGCAGGCCTTTCACTTCCACTTTATCCATAGGCATGCCGCATCCGTCGCCATCGGGGTCGTTGCCTATGACAGGCCAATCGTCCACCCACTTCACGGGGTTGAGATGCACCACTCGTCCGAATGGTTGCTTTTCCTGGAAATGAATGAACCATGAATCTCCCGCCGACGTCTGAACCCATCCTCCTTGATGGGGTCCGTTGATGGAAGATGTGCCCTGCGCCATCACCACCTTCGACTCATAGGGTCCGAGTATGTTTTTTGACCTCAGTGCCAGTTGCCATCCTTTGTCTACCCCTCCAGCCGGAGCAAGAATATAATAGAAGCCATTGCGTTTATATAGTTTCGGGCCTTCGATGGTGTGGTTCACGGCTTTGGTGATTGACTTATGCGAATCGTCGTAGGTTCCGTCGTAAGCCAGCACCGGCATACCAATCTTTTCCCAGCTGCGAGGATTGAATTGCTGAACGAACAGCACACTGTTGGTCTGTGCCCTCGAAGCAGCCAGAGCGTATGCCACGTAAAGCTTTCCGTCGTTGTCCCACAGAGGGCATGGGTCGATGAATCCTTTTCCAGGAAGTATGAGCAGAGGTTTTTCCCAAGGACCTTCCGGCTTTGATGCTTTCACAATGTAGATGCCATAGTCGGGGTCGCCCCAGAGTATGTAGAAATACCCGTTGTGATGTCGGATGCTCGGTGCCCACACCGCTTTTCCGTGTGCCACCTTATGGTTGTCGAAATCGGCATTTGGCACGGAATCGAGTGCATAGGCTATGATTTGCCAGTTGGCCAAGTCTTTGGAATGCAGCACAGGCAATCCCGGTGCATTGCAAAAGCTCGATGCTGTGAGATAGTAGTCGCCTCCCACTGCACAGACATCGGGATCAGAATAGTCGTATGGCAGCATAGGATTGTTGATTGTCTGTGCGTATGCCATGGTACAAATCACAGAGAAGAATAATTGCATCAAAGACTTTTTCATGTCGTTGCAAAAAATTTTCAGAACGGAGTGAGGTATGCTTCCCCACTCCGTTCCATATCATAAATATTAAATATTTACTTTATTATAATCTTACGTGTGAGCACAGCTTTTCCGTCGGTCATTCTGATGATATAGATGCCAGGTGCAGGATTTGACTTGCGCACAGTCTGTTCGATGTCTGCAAAGCTGCTTTCCACAGTTGTCAGATGCTGTCCGTTGAGCGAGAACACCTGAGCTCTGACGTGTGATGAGGCATTGATTTCGTTGATGCCCACCGGTGCCTGAGAGGTTACGAAGAGGAGTCCTTCGCTGAGACGTGAGTCGTCCCAGTAGAGTCCCTGTTCAGCATTCACCACCTTAGTTTCAGGATTGAGTTTTGGTGTGCCGGCATTAGTATTGGCAGTCCACACTCTGATGGAGTCACCCTCCTTAAGAGTTTGGCTTGCAGATATATTCACTGTGACCATACCATTCACAGTCATCTTTCCGATATTGGTGAGTGATGAGCATCCATTGGCAGTTTCCGTGGCACACTTTCCGGCACAAACAATGATTTCTCCTGTGTTGCTGACTGTTACGTTCTTTCCTCCGAAATCGATGGCTCCCACAGCAACAGAGCTGCTTGATCCCGGACTGACAATTCCGTTGATAGTGGCTTGTGAATTGGTCAGCATGGCCGTACCCGAGAGCGTTGCACCCTTCGTCACTGACAGATTACCGTTTCCGAGTGTACCTTTTGACGAAAGTTTGAGTTCACCAGCCTGTATTGTGCTCGTTCCAGTGTTGTCCCAAGCTCCGGTGACAGTCATCCGGCATGTGCCAATCTTCACGAAGTTAGCTTTGTTTGTACCCCCGCCATCGGTGATTTTACCTGCAAATGAGAAGTTGCCCAATGATTCTGAGCTGTTACCCACTCTCCACGTGTTACTACCGGTCACGGCATCCTTATTGCGGAAGTTGGCAATAGGATGAGCCAATGCTCCAGCACCAGTGAGTTTTCCGATAGTAAATGATTTAACTACGTTTGTCACGGTACATTCGCTTGCAATATCGAGTGTTCCGTTAGGTATTCCTCCCGTAGCGTCGAGTGGCAGCCATATATTTTTAGTGGTATGTTTGATTGTTCCTTCGAACTTGCTCCAGTCGCCAGTGATACGCACTCGGCTCACGGTGTTGGTAGGCACGATGGTTAGAGTTCCCTCACCTGTGATTTTATTAGCGTAAGCCAGGTAGTAAGTTTCTGAGAGTTGCCATGTTGCTGATTTGCCCTTAGGCACTATGATGGCATGTCCTGTGTTGGAAGCGTTGTCGATGAGTTTACCACCCTGTAGTTCCACTGTCGTGGCAGGTGCTCCTGAGCGCAGGTCGACACTACCAGCCTGAATAATCAGTTTTTGCAGTGTGTTCTGATTGAAGAAAATAAGCGATCCGCTACCCTTCTTAGTGAGCTGTGTACCCGACACAGCCTTGTTCATATTGAATGTAGCTCCGGCATTTATCACGCCGCCTTCATCGCCTTCCATACGCATTGGCGACCCTTGGGTTACAGAAGCAGTAGTCATCAAGGTTGCCCCATTTTCCATTACGAATTTTGTGGCAGCGGCATTCACACCACCGAGGTTGCCGTAAGCCTGGTTTTCGTTGCTTAGTGACGACACTCTTACTATTCCTCCGCTGAGTCGTGTGCCACCGGTATATGTATTGTCGTTAGAGATGGTTGTCGTACCATTTCCACGTTTCACAAACTTGCTGGTACCAACGAGCGAACCTTTTCCCGAGAAAGTATATGCCTTAGATGCATCGACTATCACAGAGTCGGCGAGCAGTTCACCATTCAGAGACACGTTGAACTTGGAAGCTGTGTCGTCGAAGAGCACTTTGTCGCCTCCCACGAAGACAGTAGTGGCAGATGGGTCGCCTTGAATTGTGAAGTTCTCGTCATCAGCCAGGTTCCATATCGTGCTTTCACTACCATTCCATATAATACTTGCAGCATCACGCAGGTCTTCTACCACGAGGTATAGGTTATTTCCTTCGAGCTGTAGTGCGTTCTTCTGATTGAGGCTCAGTCCTTCGAGGGTGATATCCTTGACAGTGCCTTTGTATGATGTGTCCGTAGCTTCAGGATCCTCGATTGTGGCAATGAGATATTTGCCTGGTTCGAGTTTTCCGTCTGACGAATTCGTTTTGTTGTTGAATTTGAATACCGGAGTGGAATATTTAGGTCCGTATTCCCAGTTTTTTGTTTCCACCAACAATGAAGCGAGGTTCATCACATCCGTATTCTGCAGATCCTCTATATCGATTTCCACACGAGCTCCGAATCCGAGCTTTAGAGCCTTGGCTGTGATAGAGCCCACTTTTCCTTCGCCTCCCGGACGTATGACTGAACCATAATCCGATGTGATGTCCTGGAACTTTCCACCATTGGAATTGAGTTGAGCAAATCTGTCGAGATATACTTTAGAATTCAGCAACTCACCGTCGAACTCAAGCGTACCAGCCAATATATTGGTATTTCCGGCGTATGAATGAGTGACAGGTGGAAGCACCAATATTCCGTCGCCTTGTTTCGTCACTTTGGTGGTTCCGAGGATTGCTCCTCCAGATGCCACGCAGGTGAAGTATGTGGTATTCACCACGGCTTTTTTGGTGTTTGAGCTGTTTGTGCCCTGCACCCACGACGGTACATTGAAAATAATGGTTCTTGGACTGATTCCATTTTCAATCGTCACGCGATTGTTGTTGGTGTCATAAACCAGCACTTCCTTTCCGTTGCAGTCGCTGCTGATTGTGCCTCCGTTAGGAATCAATTCTCTTCCCTCGTTGGTGTATGGCGGCGGCATATTTGTGATGCCCTCCAGTTCACCGAGGAAGCAGCTCAGGTGAGGCGGTTGATTATATCCCATACACTGCCATACCATGGCCTGACGATACTGATGGTTGTGCCAAAGAGTAGGAATACGATATTTGTTAGAGTAGTTAGTGGTGTATATGCGGAAAGCAGTGCTTGCTCCTTCACGCACAACGATTTCCTCACGCCAGTCGCCGAAGATATCTCCAGTAGCACATGGGTTGTTCTTTGAACTATTATTCATATTACATCCGCTAGAAGTGAACAAACGTCCGTAGTCGGGGTCAATCACTGCAGCTTCTTTTGCTTCACCCGGACTGTCGAGCACCTCGCTGAGGAGATCGTCATCCCAATAGATACGGAAGCTGAGGTTGCCAAAATGAAGAGCACTCTTCTCGCCTCCGATATCCGGTCCTCCACTCACCTCACGGTCTGCCACGGTAGAGATGAGCCCCGTGTTTAGCGAGCGTCCGAGACATCCCGGGAACTTGTTGCTGAAGTTGGCACATAGAGCACGTCCGTCGTCTTTTGTGCCTACCGAACGAAAGTATATCTCCCCCGTTGTTGCATTGCGATAGTTCATGTTTGGCTCATCCTCATTGCAAGCGAAGAATTCCAGACCCTTGCGATACGGGTCGAAGTCGGAGCAATGCTGAGCATCACCATGTCCGAGGCCAGTGGTATGCAGTCCTTTTCCATTGTCGTCGATAACCATTGAGCCGAAGACAATTTCGTCGCGTCCGTCTTCATCCACATCAGCAATTCCGAAGTTATGATATCCGTTTCCGAACCACGGGTCGTCCGATCCGCCGTTGTTTGCCCATTCCCATTGCATCGTGAGCGCATGGGTCTTAGGGTCCACTTCGAATGCCTTGAAATGATGCTTTGTGTAGCATCCACGTCCGAGGAATATGCTGGCTTTCTTTCCATCGAGGAACGGTGCACCGAAATAGTGCTTTGTTGAGCGGTGTCCCACGATACCCTCCCCCCAGTCGGTGTCGTTGCCACGCGGCAGAGGATAAGTCATTATCTGATATTCCTCACCTGTCTCTCCGTTGAGGTAAAGGAGGTATTCATTGCCAGTAGATGTGTATTCAATGCCGTTCCAACGAGTGTCCACGGTGGAACTACCCACAGTCTTGGTAGTTCCGTCTGCACGGTGTATTATCATATTGTCGGCTCCACGCATCAACACTTCAGCCTTGCCATCCATGTCCCAGTCGTAAGCCACAGCATCGAACTGTTCATCCGGTCCTGAGAGCATGTTAGGTCCGAGGTCGATCCACCAAAGGCGTTTTCCTGTGATATCGTAGACTTCGATATGGTGATAAGTGTTTTTATTAGTTGTGTCGTGTGCATTATTGGAAACTCGCTTGGTAATAAATTCCACCACTCCGTCGCCAGTGACGTCGGCCAAACACATGTCGTTTAAAGCATATCTGGTGGTTTGTACCGTTCCATCGCGCCCGAGAGCATCCGGAACAGGTACTCTCAGATATGAATAGCCATTGTCGGTATAAGTCCATTTCGTTGCCACATCCGATTTTTTGCCTTCCACACCGTCTATAGCCGGTGCCACCTGATACTTATGAGAAGCGTTACCCGATGCATCCACATAGGTAGGCACTGACAGGTTGGAGGCGATTTTCTGTCCGTCGCGATAGAGGTTGAATTTCACGTCGTAGTATTCGTTTCCAAACAATTTCCAACTAACCAGGTTGCCTCCATTTCTGCATGCAGCAACAGTCAGTCCCCGGTCCACCTTGTCGGTAGTTCTCTGTGCATTTGCTCCGATAACGATAAGCATCATAAGGAGCACAATGTTTAATCGTTTCATCATTAGTTATAGTTTTTAAGTTTGTTTAGGTGCATAATTTTGTCAAAGTTACGAATTTTTCATATAAATGATAGAATAAAATTTCTTTTTTTTCAAAAACACACATAATTATATTATATTTGCAAATAATTATTAGTTGACGAGAAGACGAGTAGACAAGTTGGTTGTATTAGTTGACGAGTAGACGAGTTGGTTGTAAATACAAAAATAAAATCATAATATGAAATTATCACATTTATTAGTTATCGTAGCATTGTTTTTCGGATATGCTATTGGTATTAACGCAGGAATAGTAGACCATGGAGAATACTACATCATCAGTGAATACTACGACAAGGTGCTTGGCTTGAGTGCCGACGGTACCAACGTACGGCTTTCTTCCATTGGCACGAACAGTGATGCCGACTCTTACGTGTTTGTAGCTGAGAGTTCTGATTCAGAAGGCTATTGGTATTTGAGGAACAAATCAACAGGCAAGTATCTGACAGCCAGCACATCGAACAGCTACAGTGTGGTGTGGTCGTCATCTAAAGGCACTGGCAACCAATATCTCTGGAAACTGGACGTACAGTTTGGCAAGAGTATAGTGTCGAAGAAAAACACATCCAATCGCTTGGGATGTGACTGGAGTACCGACGACTACGTGTCGGTTTACTACGACAAGCCAGCCAGCAGTCGTGCCCGCTTCCACGTGGTTCCGGCCATTGAGGGCGGCTACCAAGCCTCTCTGTCGGCAGCTGAGACCGATGTGTACACGAGCAGCATAGGCGTTCAGGAGAAAGACTACTATCAGATATCAAAGACAACAGTTATAGAAGATAAGATGGACGTGCATCTTATCAGCGGCGACCGTCCGTTGAGTGCGAACATCAATATGAAGAACGGTTCATGGCTGATATTCGAAAACGTACGTCCAAGCGATGTGATAAGCAAATACCTGAAATACGTGAAGAAAAACGGTGCCACCGCCACAAACGGCACCAATGTACGTGTGGCAATGTATCTCGACGGCACTGTAGTGATGCCGTTCAGCACTACCACCAATGCCTTCAAGGGCTATACAGGCGAGAATTTCACAGGCAAGGTGGTGAATCTGAAATGCAGGAACAACAGCACTCTCGGCAAGGACAACAACACGATTCGCAGTTTCACACTCCAGCGCGGCTACATGGCCGTTGTGGCAAGTGGTCAGAACGGGTCGGGCTATAGCCGCGTTTATGTTGCCGACCATGCAGATTTGGAAGTGCCGATATTGCCCGATGGCTTGAACCAGCGTGTGTCGTCGGTTCACATAAAGAAATGGGAATATGTCAGCAAGAAAGGCTGGTGTTCCACTCAGGAGACTTCCGGCATCCTTGGCGGCATGAAAACGATGAACGCCACATGGTTCTACACGTGGAGTGCCGACCGCAGCAGCAGCGACAACGCAGAATATGTGCCAATCAAGCAGCATATATACTGGCCTTCGTGGACTCAGATCAGCGACTTGAGCGAATCCACGCATGTATTGTCGTATAATGAGCCGGAACACAGCGAGCAACACAATAAATGCGACTGCGGCGGCACGATAGACGCCTGGACCGCCACCACCAAAGTGCCCGACTTCTATCAGACAGGTATGCGCATAGGCTCCCCTGCCCCAACCGACCTGAGTTGGTTGACAACATTTTCGGGTCACGTGGACGACATGGCCTATCGCTGCGACTTCGTGGCACTGCATGCCTACTGGGGTCCAAACGAAGCGAACGGTGTGTCGGAATGGTACGACAAGCTCAAGAGTGTTTACGACAACACCCACCGCCCTATATGGATTACAGAATGGGCCTACGGTGCATCGTGGACAACAGAGAGCTGGCCGTCGGGCTATTCCGACCAGCTGGAGAAGAACCGTGCTGCCATCATGGACATAGTGGATATGCTAGAACGCACACCATTCATCGAGCGCTATTCCTATTATCAATGGGACACTAACTCCAGACGCTTCATCAACGACGACGGCTGGGTGACCCCAGCAGGCGAGGTGTATCAAAAGACCAAGTCGACCTTTGCATATAATTCGAAGTATCAGAGAGTTCCGAACTATTGGAAGCCGGGCAACAGAACTCCAGAGCTGAGTTATGAACTAAGCGAAGACGGCAAGACCATCACGTTCACCATGACCAACCCCTACGGCGACGTGAGCGACCAGTTCATCCTTCAGCGCCGTCGTGGCAACGGGGAATGGGAAACCCTATATTCAGAGGGTGAACGCTATAAGCTGGAGAACGACAAGCTGACCTACAGCATGGCGATTTCGGACATTGATGAGTTCAACGACGTATTCAGGATTTACAACACCACGATTTTCGGCGGCACATCGATTAGCAGTGAGCTGAGCATGTATAGCTTCATTATCAATCCCGACTGCAATGACGGCACGAAGGCGTGGACAGTGAGCAATCTCGGCACCAATACAGGTGAGGCAAGCGACGGCGACGGCTCCAACACCTACTGGAACCAATGGAAAGCCAATGGTCTGAATTCTTCGATGAGCCAAACCATAGACAATCTTCCAGCCGGCACATACACCTTGAGTGCATTGCTCAGGGGTTCGACCAACTGCCTTATCACACTCGACGCCAAGGTGACGCGTGCCGTTGCCGAAGGCGACGACACCAACCAGGCTACAGCTGAGATCTACGGCACCGGCAATACCACAGAGGAAGGGTCCGACTACCAGTATGGCTGGAAGCAAGTGGAACTGATGCCGCTCGAACTACGCGAAGGCGACAAGCTGACCATCACTGCGAGCGGCTATAGTGCGAGTGGCAGCACATGGTGGAGTGCCGACCATTTCGTACTGAAATACGAGCCGCCAGTGGGAACCGGAATCAAGACGATTGAAGCTGAGAGAATCATTGGCAACGGTAAGATTTACACGCTCGACGGAAGGGTGGTCAGTCCCGACAATGCCCGACACGGAATATTTATTGTGAACGGAAAGGCTGTTATTTTAAATTAGGAATTAGGAAACCTGCGATTAAGCCAAGTGAGAAATGCTAAGCTGGCTTAAGCATTTCCATGGCGAAGCAGGTTCAACGAAGTTAATTAGGAATTTTGTAATCATTTTTATGGGATTTTTTGATTGTTTGAGCGGGCGAGACGCCCACACCCCTGAATTGTTACGATTTGAAAAAAGGTCATGCGGTTGGAAAAAGGTTGTTTGTCATGCAGGCGGACTTACAATCAATATGCTGATGGAGCTGTAGGCAGACAGGAGCGCGGGCGACTCGCCCGCTAAGATAATAAAGAAGTCCTATTTATTACTTTTTGATTCTTTTATAATTAGGAATTAAAAAAAATCAATATTCATTTTTCAAATTTCATATTAATTACTATATTTGCAAAAGAGAACGAGAAATACAAAAACAAAATATTTATGAAAAAAATCGCGACATTCATTGCTGCCGTAGCCATGGCAGCCAGTTCAACGGCACAGACCCACCAGTTTGACATCAATACGAGCAAGCTGGGGGCTCCAATTCAGCCAACCATGTACGGAATCTTCTTTGAAGATATCAACTATGCAGCCGACGGCGGTCTGTATGGCGAGATGGTGAAGAACCGCTCATTTGAATTCCCGGGATTCTTCACAGGCTGGACTCGTTTCGGTCATGTGGAATTCAAGAACGACGGTCCTTTCGACAAGAACCCACACTATGTTCGCCTTATGAGCAGCGGTCACAACGACAAATACTCAGGTCTGGAAAACGAAGGCTACTTCGGCATGGGCTTTGAGAAGGGTGCTGACTACAATTTCTCAGTTTGGGCACGTTCTGGCGGCCGCGAAGCGACTATCATAGTTCAGCTCGTAGATGTGAGCAGCATGGAGGAGAGTCAGATTCTTGGTGAGCAGAAGATAACCATCAACTCCCGCGAATGGGAGAAATACAAGACAACCATCAAGGCTGGACGTACGGTGTCGAAAGGACGTCTACGCGTGATTCTCGACCGTGGTGATCGTAAGGCAGTTGACCTTGAGCATATAAGCCTCTTCCCTGCCGATGTGTTCAACGGCGACGAGAACGGCATGCGCAAAGACCTTGCTCAGGCCCTTGCCGACCTGCACCCTGGCGTATTCCGCTTCCCTGGCGGTTGTATCGTAGAAGGCACCGACCTGAAGACCCGCTATCAGTGGAAGAACACTGTAGGCCCAGTAGAGAATCGTCCTTTGAACGAAAACCGCTGGCACTACACGTTCCTGCATCGTCTGTTCCCAGACTATTATCAGAGCTACGGCCTCGGTTTCTATGAGTATTTCCGTTTGGCAGAAGAAATTGGTGCAGAGCCTCTTCCTGTATTGAGCTGCGGACTGTCATGCCAGTTCCAGAACGGTTCACAGCGTGGTCCAGCGCATGTAGACGTAGCAAACCTTCAGCCATATATCGACGATGCTATCGACCTGATTGAGTTTGCCAACGGCGACCCATCCAAGAACGTATGGGCAAAGGTGCGTGCCGACATGGGACATCCAGCACCATTCAACCTGAAATTCATTGCCATCGGCAACGAGCAGTGGGACGAGATCTACTGTGAGAACCTTGAGCCATTTATCAAGCAGATACGCGAGAAGCATCCAGAGATCAAGATTATCGGCACGAGCGGTCCTAACTCAGAAGGTAAAGACTTCGACTACTTATGGCCAAGAATGCGCGAGCTGAATGCCGACCTCGTAGACGAGCACTTCTATCGCCCAGAGAGCTGGTTCCTTGCTCAGGGCAACCGCTACGACAGCTACCCACGCACAGGTCCGAAGGTGTTTGCAGGCGAATATGCATGCCACGGTCGCGGCAAGAAATACAACCACTTCAACGCAGCCCTTCTTGAAGCAGCTTTCATGACCGGCATGGAGCGTAATGCCGACGTGGTTCACATGGCCACCTACGCACCACTCTTTGCACATATCGACGGCTGGCAGTGGCGTCCCGACATGATTTGGTACGACAACCTTCGTTCTTTCAAGAGTTGCTCATACTATGTTCAGCAGATGTTCAGCAGGAACAAGGGCAGCAACGTGCTTTCTCTCACCATGAACGGCAAGCCAGTGGCAGGCAACAACGACCAGGACGGTCTGTTTGCAAGCGCAGTGTTCGACACTACCGCCAAGGCAGTGATTGTAAAGATTGTGAATACAGGCGATAAGGCACAAGATGTGAAGCTCAACTTCGAGGGTATGAGTGGGCCACATCCAGCAGAACTCACCACATTCCACGCATCCGACCTCGTTGGCGAGAACACACTCGACGAGCCAGAGAAGTATGTTCCTCAGACTTCAAGCGTGACTCTCGATGCATCCAACTGCAACATCTCAGTTCCAGCCAAGACATTCGTGATGTACAAGATACAATAATTAGTAGACGAGTAGACAAGTAGAAAAATAGAGCGAAAATGAAAAGACTATTTTTATTAATGCTATTAGGGCTGACACTTACAGTGCAGGCCCAAAACAAACAAAAGTTCGCCGGCTACCTTTTCGCGTATTTCGAGGGAGGGGGCGATCAGAACCTGATGGAGCAGTTGCGCT
>Ga0247611_10004018_pt1 | contig 20911 bp, 16 predicted proteins | sample 177DNAGHGhighgp2_FD_192422 | JGI IMG/M metagenome (GOLD analysis project Ga0247611, IMG submission 192422) | Sheep rumen microbial communities from Palmerston North, Manawatu-Wanganui, New Zealand - 1770 DNA GHGhigh gp2 | ecosystem: Host-associated > Mammals > Digestive system > Stomach > Rumen...
AATAAAGCTGTATGGATATGAAGAGATTGCTGGTTGTGTGGTTGGTGGCGATTGTCACTGGAGCATGGGCACAGGAAGGGGCTCGCATAGAGAGCTTCGGACGCATGAAGATGGCTGCCGACAGTCCCGCGATGAAGGCTCGCGCACTACGCAGTGCAGAAGCAACGGACTTCACCGACGAGGTGTACAACAGTTGGTACGATATGTACTGGTTTCGCTTCTATTACCCTTCCGTGAATGCCAATGGCGAACCCGTAATTCTGTCGGCTCTCGCGACATTCCCCGACGGTAGTCCCGACTCCATCAACAACGTCATCATCGGCTGTCACGTGACCATCACCAGTAACAAGGAAACGCCTTCGGAGTATTACAATAGCGGCGACTGGAAAAGCGACACGGGAATGCTGATGTGGCACGCAGCAAACGGCAGTGTGTTCCCTACGTCGAAGGACAACCCATTGTACTATAACCTTGTGATTCTGCCCGACTACGAGGGTTACGGAATAACGAAGGACCTGCCCCACCCCTATCTCTATCAGGAACTGACGGCACGTCAGGTGGTTGATGCCACACGCTACGGCATTGCCCTATATCAGGAGAGCCCCGTGATTGCCGACTATCGCAATCCCCTGCGCAAGGGTTGGAAGACGGCTACCGTAGGTTACTCGCAAGGCAGTTCGGTGGCTTTGGCAACGCATAGATTCATAGAACAGAACGACCTCAACGAGGAACTGCACTTCGCAGGTTCGGTGTGCGGCGACGGTCCTTATGACCCCATTGCCACCGTGCGCTACTATCTGCGCGAGAACGGCGGTTTGCTAAATATGCCCGTGGTGATACCCCTGATACTGAAAGGAATGCTGGACAGCAACCCCTACATGAAAGAGCACGAGGTGGAGGACTACATCGTGAAGGACTTCATAGACACCGGCATCTTCCAGTGGATTGCCGACAAGAACGACCCTGAGAAGGAGAAAACGACCGACGACATCACCGATGCGCTGAAGAAACTGTACAGCAACGAGAAAGCCCAAAAGCCTGCAGAGGAGGACAAGAAGTTCATGAAGGTTCTGAACAGCGACGGCACGGCATATATACAGAACCTGTTTACACCACAGGTGCTGGAATATTTCAGCAATGCCGAGAACTTCGATGCACTGCCAACTACACGCGGTATCTGCGAAGACCTGCACATGGCTCTCGAAAGCAACAACCTGACGAAGGGCTGGCTGCCCAAGAACCCCGTAGCAATGTGGCACTACTGCTCTGACACCGTGGTTCCCTACGACAACGCCACTTCGGCAATGGAGACTTTGGGCGAGAACTGCAAGCTATACACCGCAGGCACGGGCATAGACATCTCGTGGGACCATGAAAATGGTGGAGCGGTATTCTTCACCGGACTTAATGTCGGCAAGGATGAGGAGGAACTGATGGAATATATTCTCACCGGCAAAGGTAGCAATATGTTCGACGGCACGGCTTCTACAGACCCATCGGTAGCAAACGTGAAGAAGGTGACGCTGAGCCTCAACGGCGAGGACATAGAGGTGGAAGCTATCCTTGACGAAGAGACACACGAGGCAGTCATCGGCAACGGTTACAACGCCTGCATTCCTCAGTATTCGGAGGGTAAGCTCGTGATTCCTGCAACAATTGAGAACAACGGCGTAACATACACTGTATCAGGCGTTAATCGTCTGGCATTCCACCTCTGCAACCAACTGATTGAAATGGAGATTGACAAGAGTTTGGAGGACGGAGTTGACGACTTTGCTTTTGCCGGTTGCTACAACCTGAAGACAATAACCTACACCGACAGTCAGGAGATGACAGACGGCATCGGAGATATCCCCAACAGCCGCGACACAAAGGACAATATTTACGACCTCAACGGACGCAAGATTCAAGACCGCAACCACAAGGGCATATTCATCTCCGACAGTAAGAAGAGCCTGAGAAAATAAAGATGAAGTACTATAAGGTTGAGTTCGGAATAGAGCCGATGAGCGAAGAGGCGTGCGACGTGCTGAGCGCGCTGTTGGCTGATGAGGGGTTCGAGACATTCGTTCCTATGGAACGCGGCTTGGAGGCATACATACAGCAGCAACTCTACAACGAGGAAGCAGTGAAGGCGCTCGCCGACAACTTCCTGATGCCCGACGTGAACATCACGTTCACCTGCGAGGAGGCTCCCAACGAAGACTGGAACGAGACGTGGGAGGCTGAGGGCTTCGAACCGATAGTGATAGACCGTCTGGTGTGCGTTCACGATACGCACCACCCTGCCCCAACCCGTTGCGAGTACGACATCATCATCAACCCACGCATGGCTTTCGGTACAGGCACTCACCCCACTACGCAGCAGATACTGCGACAGCTATGCAAGATGCCGTTGGAGGGAATGCGCATAATAGATGCAGGATGCGGCACTGGAGTTCTGGGCTTCCTGTGCGCCAAACGCGGAGCAAGCGAGGTTTTTGCCTACGACATCGATGAATGGAGTGTCAGCAACACACTCATCAACGCCGAGCTGAACTCTATATATAATATAAAGGTATGTGAGGGCGATAGTGCCGTACTGCCACAGACGGGCGACTACGACCTGCTGATTGCCAACATCAACCGCAACATATTGCTTGGCGACCTGCCACGCTTTGCCAAAGCCCTGCGCAAGGGCGGTCAGCTATTGCTGAGCGGCTTCTACGACGAGGATGCCGCTTCGCTAATTAATAAAGGCAATGAACTGGGTTTCGAATTGCAAAGCCGCACCTCTCATAACGGCTGGGCGATGCTACTCCTCGGGCTCGTCGGATGAGGGCTGGAGGGTGGAGGCCATGAGGTCGGCAACTTCGCCGTTGAAGATGTTGAGGTCAACGGTTCCCTTGATACCATCAACCCGTCCGCAGTCGGTATATTGCCACATAAGCCACGGGCCTTTATACTTCAACTGCTTCTCGTAATAATGAGCTATCCACAGAGGATAGCGGTCGAACTCAGGAGCACCGAGATAATCGACCTTGAACTTATAACCCGTGTAGATGATGGGAGCCACGCTATATTCCTCTTCTACAAGCTCCAACCACTTCAAAACATCCTTCTGAAACTGCTTCAGAGGTTTATTGCCACGTTCCTCGATGTCGAGAATCGGAGGCAGGTCACCATCGAGCAGATGCACTTGCTTCAGATAGAACTTAGCCTGTGTCTTCGGGTCACGATTCGTTTTGTAGTAATGATAGGCTCCTCTCACTAAATCGTTTTCACGAGCACGATAGAAATTATCGTTGAAATTCTCATCGATGAGCTTCGTTCCCTCCGTAGCTTTGATGATTACGAAATGCAGCGGAAGGTCGGCAACATGGGCATTGCGCAGCCGTAGCCAGTCAACATCCGACTGATGATGACTGATGTCGATTCCCATCACGCTGTAGCCAGAAGGATAGCCGGGCTCGCCGTAGATGGCACGCCAGCGGAAAGAGAGAGGACTGACAAAGAAATGATAGAAGACAGCAACATAGACAACTGCCACGAGAACGCCACCAGCTAGCAGCGCCCACCACGAACGAACGCGAGAGCTACGCTTGCGCGCCCCCCTACCCCTCGCCCGATTGTTATATCTACGTTGTTTATTCATATAAAAAGTCCCTCCCCATTAGCGGGGAGGGATTTAGGAAAGGGGTCTTACTTCTGCTCCAGAGCCAAAGTCTTGGTGCACTGGTCGCAAACCTCGGTAGGACCGAAGTACTGGATAGGACCTGGATATACGTATGCTGTCTGACGAGCCCACTCATCGCGCTTAGAAGCGAAGAACTTGAAGGGAGCACCGTCCAGCTCTACCAAAGCCTTACGGATAACGGGCTTGTTGGCACCGTTACGACGCTCGATGTTCATCATCATGGTGATGGGCACACCACCGGCAATCCACTCAGCAGCAGGAGCTGTAGTGTTCTTGATGACAGACATGTAGCCGGTCTTGCCGTTAGAAATCAGGCGGCTGGCGTTGTAACCGAGGCTGTAGCAGTAGTCGGCATCGTAGTTAGAGGGAGCAGCACAGCGACCTTCGTAACCGAAGAAGTGGTGCTGAGCGCTGAACTTACCGTTGAACTTACCTTCCTTCTTCCAAGCAGCCAGCTTATCAGCAACCATAGCAGAGAGCAGTTTCTCGGTTTCGATAAGGCTAACCTGTACGTTTCCGTGTGGGTCACGGTCGAGGCAGAGCTGACGCTTAACGTCGGCAGGAAGACTTTCCAGAACGGCCTTGTTCTCGGCTGTGATGTTGCTCATTACGAAAGCAATCTGCTCGTCGGCACTCTTGAACTCGCGAGGCTCGCCAGTTGCAGGATCTGTCAGCACCTCATTGAGCTGTGCAATGAGTTTCTTGATGGCAGGAATGAACTCAATCAGGCCTTCGGGAATGACAACAGTACCGAAGTTGTTGCCGTCTGCAGCACGGTTGGCAACAACCTGAGCGATGTAAGTAACAACATCGTCGAGAGACATCTGCTTAGCCTCTACCTCCTCGCTGACGAGGCAGATATTGGGCTGGCACTGCAGAGCGCACTCCAGAGCGATGTGAGAAGCCGAACGACCCATCACCTTGATGAAGTGCCAGTACTTGCGGGCAGAGTTACAGTCGCGCTGAATGTTACCAATCAGTTCAGAGTAGGTCTTACAAGCGGTGTCGAAACCAAAAGAGGTCTCAATCTGCTCGTTCTTCAGGTCACCGTCGATGGTCTTGGGGCAACCGATTACCTGCACACCGTACTTCTTGGCAGCATAGTATTCAGCCAGCACGCAAGCGTTGGTGTTAGAGTCGTCACCACCAATGATAACGAGAGCCTTGATGCCCAGCTCGCGCAGAATCTGGATACCGCTCTCGAACTGTGCTTCCTTCTCCAGTTTTGTACGACCGGAACCAATGATGTCGAAACCACCAGTGTTGCGATACTCGTCGATGAACTCATCGGTGAACTCCACATACTTGTGGTCAACCAAACCGCCAGGTCCCATGAGGAAACCGTAGAGCTTAGAGTTCTTGTTCAGCGACTTAACACCGTCGTAGAGACCGCTGATGACATTGTGACCGCCAGGAGCCTGACCACCAGAGAGGATGATACCTACGTTGATGGCCTCCTTGTTCTCGCTCTCAGCAGGAACGAACTCAACAACAGGCATTCCGTAAGTGTTGGGGAACAGAGCCTTAATCTCTTCCTGATTACCTACACTCTGTGTGGCTGCGCCCTCCTTAACCTTTACAGGACCTTGAAGAGCTTTTGGCAACTTTGGCTGATAAGCAGCCCTTGCAATTTGCAATGCACTTTTTTCCATAATATATATATATGTTAATTTAGAATATATAGTTTCTTAAATACGGGGGCAAAGATACGAATAAGTGAGCGGAAATGCAAATTTTATTTGCAATTTCCCGAATGGGAGTATCTAAAACCGAAGGTTAAAGATACAAAAAAATGGGGAAATAGTTGTAACATCAAATAAGAATTATTATCTTTGAGCACTTTTGTTACACAAATAACACCATACGCTATGGCAAAGAGAAGAGAACTAAAGAAGGCAATAAACTTCCTCTGCGGAGAGTTATTTGCTGAATGTGTGGCAATTACGCACTATCAGAAGCCTACTCCTCAGGCCGACATTGACAATGTTATGACCAGCATTCTGAATCTTCAGGACGACATGCTGAGTCGCGTCAGTCACGTAGAACCCAGAATGAAGCCATCGGTATTCTTCAAGAAGTTGCGCACAGACCTTGTGGCACAGACCGATGACATCGTAGAGCAGATTAAAGGACTGCTATAAAAGGCTAAAGGATAGAAAATGATTAGAGCATTCTGCAGATGGATACTCTACCGTCGATTGGGCTTCCGCTTTGAAGAGACGGTAAAGCGTCCGCGTAAATACATTATAGCACTTGCACCTCACACTTCGAACTGGGATTTCATAATGGCTCTCCTGTTCATGGGTGCAGAACAGTTCCTTTGCGGATTCATGATGAAGAAAGAGTGGTTCTTCTGGCCTCTCGGTCCTATATTCCGCAAGATGGGCGGAATACCTGTCTATCGCGACAAGAACCGTAGCGTGACGGATATCTTGGGAGAAAAGGCACGTAATTCCGAAGACTTCCATCTGTGCATCACGCCCGAGGGAACACGCCGCCGTCAGCCCGAATGGAAACGCGGCTTCTACTATATTGCCCTGAAAGGCGAACTGCCCATTCTGCTCTACGGACTCGACTTCGAGCGTCGCCTCATACAATGCACCAAGCAGGTAATCCCGAATGGTGACGTAGAGACGCAGATGCGCGAAATCAAGCAGTACTTCGAAGGCTTCAAAGGCTATCATCCCGAACAGTTTACCACAGGACTGGAAGAAACTGAGTAATTGAAATTGATGAGATATAACACTATTATTTATCGAAATATGGGAAAGCGGTTGATGCTGCTTTCTCTTTTTATCATTCTATCACTCTCCCACTCCCTGACATTTGCACAGGGAAATGTCGTTACCCAGACACGTAATAAACTCAACAACTATTTTTCAAACTACGTCAACACAGCATATTCGAGCGGAACACCGCTGAAGCTTGCCGACCTGAAGTTCGACACGCAGAAGCGCATAGTAACCATCAACGCCAGTGCCGGATTCGGCGAACAGCCTTTCACAAAAGAGACCGTAAGCCGCATACGCAGCGAGATTAAAAGCCTGCTGCCTGCACAATACAGCACGTACGAGGTGAGGATTCTGGCTAACGGTGCACCTTTGGAGGAACTGATTCCGCAGTCGCTCAACGAGACGCCTAACGAACAGCGCCAATGGGGCTGCGAATACAAAGGAGATGCTTGGGTAACTCCCATTTCGCGACCCTATGACATCAGTCACGGTTTGAAGGGCAGACACATTTCCCTGTGGGCAAGTCACGGAAGATACTACGACCAGAAGAAAGGGACTTGGGGTTGGCAGAGACCTCGGCTCTTCTGCACCAACGAGGACATCTTCACACAGTCGTTCGTAGTTCCTTTCCTGATGCCGATGCTTGAAAACGCAGGAGCCGTAGTATTCTCTCCACGCGAACGCGACTGGCAGCGAAACGAGGTAGTCGTGGACAACGACATGATAGAAATGTCGAACCGCCAGATGTACACAGAGCTCAACGGGAAACACCAATGGCAAAAGGCTGGAGCTGGTTTCGGTGAGCAACAGGATGTGTATTTCGACGGCGAGAACCCGTTCCTTGCAGGAACAAGTCGTTGTGTGCAAGCGCAAAAAAGCAATCACAACCTTAGCCAAATCGTCTGGCAGCCGACGATTCCTGCCGACGGAAGCTATGCCGTATATGTAAGTTACAAGACTCTGCCCACAAGTGTCAGTGATGCCGAATATACTGTCCGTCATCGTGGCATCAACACAAAATATCGCGTCAACCAACAAATGGGAGGCGCTACATGGGTGTATCTGGGCACATTCGACTTCGCTGCCGGTTGTTCGACTGACAACTGCGTGATGCTTTCCAACCAGAGCACACACGAAGGTGTGATAACGGCTGACGCAGTGCGATTTGGAGGAGGTATGGGCAATGTGGCACGAGGCGACTCTCTACACGCTTTCGCACGCAGCAACCTGCCTCGCTATCTCGAAGCAAGCCGCTACTATGCACAATGGGCAGGAATGCCTTTCGAACTGTACAAGAACAAGGAAGAAGTCAACGACTATGCCGAGGACATAAACACCCGTTCGCTGATGACAAACCTGATGGCTCGCGGCTCTGTATATCTGCCGGGTGATAGCGGTTTGTGCGTACCCATCGATATGTCTCTCGCCGTTCACAGCGACGCAGGTTTCCGTTCTGACTCGACATATATCGGAACACTCGGAATATACACCAGCGGTAAATACACTCCAGCAGAGTTTGAGGGCACGCTGGCAGAGGGTTTGTTGGGCAGCGGACAGTCAAGAATGATGTCGCGCGACCTTTGCGAACAGGTGATGAGCAGAGTTGTCAGCGACATTCGTGCCACCTACGGCACATGGAACCGCCGACAAATGTACGACCGCAATTATTCCGAGACACGAGTGCCCGAGGTTCCGAGCATGATTCTCGAAACGATGTCGCACCAGAACTTTGCCGATATGCTACGAGGACACGACCCTGTGTTCAAAATGCTCCTCTCGCGCGCAATATATAAAGGAATACTCGAATACACAGAGACGGCTCACCGCTGTGCTCCTCTGCAACCACAACCCATGCCAGTTTGCGATTTTGCAGCCGAAGTGTCTGCCCGAGGCGATTCCGTAACACTATCGTGGAAACCACAGACAGATCCTGCTAACCCATACATAATTCCCAGTGGCTACGTCATATACACCAGTGTTGGAAACAAGGGCTTCGACAACGGACGGCGCTGCTTCACAACACGAACGACGCTACCCCTTGAACGCGGACAATTGACACGTTTCATTGTGCGTGCACATAACGAGGGCGGAGTGAGTATGGAGAGCGAAGAACTGTGTGTCTATAGTCCGAGAGTGCTACGCAACAGGATGCTTATCGTCAACGGCTTCGACCGTCTTGCAGGTCCGCAACCCATCGACAACGACTCGCTGCGAGGCTTCGACTTCGACATAGACCCAGGTGTCGTATATAAGCACAGCGCTTCGTACTGCGGCAGACAATACAATATGCGGCGAGGCAAGGGAGAGAACTTCGGACAGAGCAACAGCGACTTCGAGGGTATGCTGATTGCCGGCAACACGTTCGACTTCCCCACCCAGCACGCTCGCGACTTCCTGAACGTAGATACAACACTCTGTATCTCAAGTACATCGCGCTCAGCATTCGAGCAGGGACATATAGCAGGAGGATATCATGCCATAGACCTGATATTAGGAGCACAGCGATACGACGGCTATAGCATGAGGTCGCACGCTCCATTCTCGCCCACGCTGATGTCGATAATGCAGAACTTCACACAGGACGGCGGTTCACTGCTCGTCAGCGGTGCATACATCGGTGAGGACATAGACCCGATATTCGCAGCCAGCATACTCCACTTCACGTCCGACGGCAGCTATGCTCTCACTGACAGTACAGCAAATGTGCGTGGTATGAATACCAAGTTCTCGCTGTACGCCTCGCCCAACGAGCAACGTTACTCCACACGCCGCATAAGCATCCTGCTGCCTACAGCCGATGCTTTCTGTACAGCAACTGCCAACGGCATTCCCCTTGCCATAGCGCATCAGGGATTGAAGCACAGGACGTTGACCTACGGCTTCCCATTGGAATGCATCAAGGAAACAGAGGTTCGTCGCGCTATAATGGCTGCTTCACTTAGATACGTACTAAACAAATAACCACAAGATATGTTTCAAATTCAAGCAAACGAGAAAGGTTCACGTTTCATAGATGTCACACCCGAACACTTGTCAACACTGCAGCGCTATGCCCTGCTTGCAGACTTGCTGGACAGCAACGGCATAGTTGACGAGACGGTATTGGAGAAACTGCGACTCAACGCACGTTCACTCCTTCAGCACCATAGTGACGACACCGACTTGCTGGCTCTTTGCCAACAGGTGCTGTTCCACAACAACATGAAGGCATTCGGTCTTCACCAACTCATATTGCTGTTTATCAGTCACACACAAACGGAAACACAAGAGTGACCCTGAGCCCGGAAGCATGGTTGCCTACAACCCGTCGCGAGATGGAGATGCGTGGGTGGGACCGAGCAGATGTCATTCTGTTCTCGGGCGATGCCTATGTTGATCATCCTTCATTCGGCGTGGCTGTAATCGGTCGATTGCTGGAGGCTGAAGGCTTGCGCGTAGCCATTGTTCCGCAACCCGACTGGCACGGCGACTATCGCGATTTCCGACGCTTAGGCCGTCCGCGCCTATGGTTCGGTATTGCTCCAGGGTGTATGGATTCGATGGTGAACAAATACACCGCAGCGCGTCGTCTTCGCAGTGAGGACGCCTACTCGCCCGACGGTCGTCACGATATGCGTCCTGAATATCCCACTATCGTCTATAGCAAGATTCTGCGCGAACTTTATCCTGATGTACCAATAGTGCTGGGAGGTATTGAGGCAAGTCTGCGCCGACTCACTCACTACGACTATTGGCAGGAACGTTTCCTTCCCAGCATTTTACTGCCATCGGGCGCAGACCTCATAGTTTATGGAATGGGCGAATTGCCCACGATTGAGATTTCGCATCGGCTGACATCGATGATTGAGGACTATGACCCGTCGCTATCCTATGACGAAGAGGGTGAAGCCTGCATCGGCAGAGAGGCTTTTCACAAGGCTCTCACAGGCGATAACCAATTGCTGCAAACAGTTGCTGCATACAATACTTTACCACTTTCTGCACAGCGTGATTGTATCACGCTTCACCCTCACGAAGAATGTCTGAAGGACGGCAAGAAACAAGCTGAGAACTTCCGTCACATAGAGGAAGAAAGCAATAAGATGCACGCTCAGACACTTGTGCAACAGGCTGAAGGACAATGGCTGGTAGTGACTCCACCCTACCCTCCAATGACTACCGAACAGCTCGACCACTCGTTCGACCTTCCATACACCCGAATGCCGCATCCGAAGTACAAAGGCAAGCGCATTCCTGCTTACGACATGATTCGTCATTCGGTTTGTCTTCATCGCGGATGCTTCGGAGGATGTGCCTTCTGTACTATTTCTGCCCATCAGGGGAAGTTCATACTGAACCGTTCGAAGGAAAGCATCTTGCGCGAAGTGGAACAAGTGACAAAGATGCCAGACTTCCGAGGCTACATCAGCGACCTTGGCGGTCCTTCTGCCAACATGTACAACATGAGGGGCAAGGACCAGAGCATTTGCGAGAAGTGCAAACGCCCGTCATGCATCCATCCCAACATCTGCAACAACCTCAACGGCGACCATACGGCTTTGCTGGAGATTTATCGTGCAGTTGACCGTCTGCCAGGAGTGAAGAAAAGTTTCATAGGAAGTGGTGTTCGCTACGACCTCCTGCTTCACGACTGGAAGGACGAGCGGTTGAACAAAGCTGCACGCGAATATACTCAGGAGCTAATCACGAAGCACGTTAGCGGACGTCTGAAGGTCGCACCAGAACATACTGAAGACCATGTGCTTAAGTTGATGCGCAAACCTTCGTTCAGCCAATTCCACCAGTTCAAGGCAATATTCGACCGCACCTGTCAGCGAGCAGGACTCCGTCAGCAGATTATTCCCTATTTCATCAGCAGTCATCCAGGCTGTCGCGAACAGGATATGGCACACTTGGCAGAACAGGTGCGCCCACTTGGTTTTCACCTCGAACAGGTGCAGGACTTCACACCTACGCCAATGACCGTTAGCACCGAGACTTGGGCTACCGGTTATCACCCCTACACTTTGGAGAAAGTTTTCTCTGCCAAAACGCCTGAAGAAAAGCAACGCCAACGTCAGTATTTCTTCTGGGACCGTCATTAAATCCACCTATTTGCAAAAATAGATTGTGTCAGTTGCAAGATTGGCACGACCTTTGTTCTGCTGTTTTTTAGATTACGCCGAAACATTAGCAAGAAAGGACAACACGATATGATGATAAGCAAACGATTCTCGCCTGAAGTGACCGAAGTACTCACACTCAGCCGCCAAGAGGCAGTGCGCCTGCATAATGACAAAGTGACACCTACCCACATTATGCTGGGTATGATTCGTCACAAGCGAAACCCTGCTATCGACGTACTGACGAATCTCAATGTCGATTTCACCATACTCCGTCATCAATTGGAAAACGTCGCACAGCAATACAGCACAGACCAGCCGTTCGATGCCGACGATATGCCGATGGATGATTCTGCAAGCCGCATCATGCGCCTGTCGGTGCTTGAATCAATGGTCACACGTAGCGAAACCATCGATGTCATACATCTGCTGATGGCTCTGCTGCGCGAAAACAACAACCCGGCATCGGAATCGCTTGGCCAGCAACACGTTACATACAACCGTCTGACACAAGCACTCAACATTGATACAGCTTCCCACTCCGCCCCAATGGAAAACGGATACCATTATGAAGAAGGGGAAGATGACGACGATGATGACGACGATATGTCATTCGCAGGTGCTGAAACAGCACAGCAGGAAAAGTCGGAAACAGACACCCCTGTGCTTGATAAGTTTGGTACAGACCTGACACAAGCTGCTGCCAAGAACCTCTTAGACCCTGTTGTGGGACGTGAGGTTGAAATTGAGCGTGTTGCACAGATTCTGTCGCGCCGCAAGAAGAACAATCCCATACTTATTGGTGAACCCGGTGTAGGAAAGAGTGCCATAGTGGAAGGCTTGGCACAGCGCATCGTAAGTCGCCGCATAAGTCGTGCCCTCTGGGACAAGCGGGTAATTGTGCTCGACCTTGGAGCCGTAGTAGCAGGAACGAAGTATCGCGGACAGTTCGAAGAGCGTATGCGTGCAATAGAAAAGGAATTGAAGAAACATCCTGAAGTAATCATCTTCATCGATGAAATCCATACCCTCATCGGAGCAGGTTCCGCAGCAGGAACGATGGACGCTGCAAATATGCTGAAGCCAGCATTGTCGCGAGGCGAGATACAATGTATCGGAGCCACCACCATCGACGAATACCGCAAGTCGATTGAAAAGGACGGAGCTCTTGAGCGTCGTTTCCAGAAGGTAATGGTTAAGCCCACTACCATAGATGAGACAATTCAGATACTGCAGAACCTCAAGGACCGTTACGAGGAGCACCACAATGTAAAATACACACAAGAAGCATTGGAGGCTTGCGTGCGACTGACAGAGCGCTACATGAGCGAAAGGTCCTTCCCCGACAAAGCCATAGACGCAATGGATGAGGCCGGAAGCCGTGCACACATCATGAACATACCTGTTTCCGACGAGATATTATCGTTGGAGATGCAAGTGCAGGAACTGGAAACTAAGAAGCAGGAAGCTGTCAAAAACGAGAACTATCAGCAGGCAAGCGAATATCGCGACCAGCAGAAGGTTGCAGTCAAAGCCCTCGAACAGAAGCGACAGGAATGGGAACAGCAGCTCAAGGAAGATCCTGTGACCATCGATGAAGAGCAGATTGCCAACGTGGTATCGATGATGACTGGAATACCCGTTCAACGCATCGGAGGCGAAGAAAGTCAGCGCCTGCGCACAATGGCAGAAACGCTGCAGCAAGAAGTCGTTGGACAGGACGAAGCCATACAGAAAGTGGTGAGAGCCATTCAGCGCAGTCGTCTTGGTCTTAAAGACCCACAGAAGCCCATCGGCACATTCATGTTCGTAGGTCCAACAGGTGTAGGCAAGACCTACCTGACGAAGAAACTTGCCGAAGAACTTTTCGGCAGCGAGAAGAATCTCATACGCATCGATATGTCTGAGTACGGCGAGAAACATACCGTAAGCCGTATGGTGGGAGCACCTCCGGGCTATGTGGGTTATGAGGAAGGCGGACAACTGACAGAGCGCGTACGCCGTCAGCCCTACTCCATAGTATTGCTAGACGAGATAGAGAAAGCCCATCAGGACGTATTCAACATCCTGCTGCAGGTGATGGACGAAGGACGACTGACAGACGGCAACGGAGCCACCATCGACTTCCGCAATACCGTCATCATCATGACCTCGAATGCTGGAACCCGTCAGCTCAAGGACTTCGGTCAGGGCATCGGTTTCAACAAATCAACGGATATCAGTCGCGACAAGGAACAATCACGCAGTGTCATCAAGAAGAGCATTACGAAACTGTTTGCACCTGAGTTCCTCAACCGTCTGGACAACATCATCTATTTCGACCAGCTCACAGAGGAAAGCATCAAACAGATAGTGGATATCGAAGCAAAGCCTTTGGTAAAACGAATCGCAGAAATGGGCTACACGCTGGAAATCACAGACGAGGCAAAGGCTCTGCTGGCAAAGAAGGGTTACGATGTGCAATATGGAGCACGCCCCTTGAAGCGCGCTTTGCAGACATTGCTCGAAGACCCCATTTGCGAGCTTCTGATAAGCCTACCCCCGTCCCCTCCCGAAGGGAAGGGTGAAAGTCCTAAGATGAACCTACGGGCGGAGGTAGATGCAGAGAACAAAGAAAATATAAAGATTGTAAAACTATAAATATGAGGCCCCGTTATCGCCCCTCCTTTTGGGAGGAGCTGGGGGTAGGCAACTATGAAAAAAGGAAACATCGGGGTTACCACAGAGAACATCTTCCCCGTCATCAAAAAGTTTCTCTACAGCGACCACGAGATATTCATCCGCGAGATAGTAAGTAATGCCGTTGATGCCACACAGAAGCTGAAGACTCTGGCTGGCAAAGGCGACTTCAAGGGTGAACTTGGCGAGCTGAAGGTAACTGTCTCTATCGACAAAGAGGCAGGAACAATTACAGTTAGCGACCGCGGAATCGGTATGACCGCTGAGGAAATCGACAAGTACATCAACCAGATTGCATTCTCAGGTGCCAACGACTTCCTCGACAAGTACAAGGACGATGCCAATGCCATCATCGGACACTTCGGTCTTGGTTTCTACTCATCGTTCATGGTCAGCAAGCGTGTTGACATCATCACGAAGAGCTATCAGGAAGGTGCTGCAGCACAGAAATGGAGCTGCGACGGCAGTCCTGAGTTCACGCTCGAAGAAACAGAGAAAGCCGACCGCGGAACGGACATCGTGATGCACATCGACGACGACTGCAAGGATTTCCTCGAAAAGGAAAAGATGCAGGGCTTGCTCTCCAAGTACTGCCACTTCCTGCCCATCCCCGTAGTGTTCGGCAAGAAGACCGAGTGGAAGGACGGCAAACAGCAGGACACCGACGAGGACAATGTCATCAACGACACCGAGCCATTGTGGACAAAGAAGCCCGCCGACCTGAAAGACGAGGACTACAAGGAGTTCTACCGCAAGCTCTATCCCATGAGCGACGACCCCCTGTTCTGGATTCACCTGAATGTAGATTATCCATTCAACCTCACAGGTATCCTCTACTTCCCGAAGATTAAGAACAACCTCGACCTGCAGCGCAACAAGATTCAGCTCTATTGCAACCAAGTATTCGTGACGGACAACGTAGAGGGCATCGTGCCAGAGTTCCTTATGCTGCTGCATGGTGTCATCGATTCACCCGACATTCCTTTGAACGTCAGCCGCTCGTATTTGCAGAGCGACCAGAACGTGAAGAAGATTTCCGGTTACATCACGAAGAAGGTCAGCGACCGTCTGGCTAGTATCTTCAAGACCGACCGCCCCGACTTCGAGAAAAAGTGGGACGACATCAAGATTTTCATCCACTACGGAATGCTTTCGCAGGACGATTTCTACGACAAGGCAAAGGCATACGCCCTCTTAAAGGATGTAGATAACAAATACTACACACTCGATGAGTATCAGACACTTATAAAAGACAATCAAACAAACAAAGACGGTCAGCTTGTATATCTCTATGCACAAGATCCAGAGAGTCAGTACACCTACATTCAGGCGGCAAAGGACAAGGGTTACAACGTGCTCTTGATGGACGGTCAGCTCGACACTCCGCTGGTTTCTATGCTCGAACGCAAACTGGAGAAGACTACGTTCACTCGTGTGGATGCCGATGTCATTGACCGCTTGATTCAGAAGGAAGACACGAAGCGCGAAGTGCTGGAAGCAGAACGCGGCGACCGTCTCAGCGAGGTATTCCGCAGCCAGATGCCTCGCACCGACAAACTCGATTTCCACGTAGAGACACAGGCTCTTGGCGAGGATGCACTGCCAGTGATGCTGACACAAAGCGAATACATGCGCCGCATGAAGGAGATGGCTCGCATACAGCCCGGCATGAACTTCTACGGCGAAATGCCCGACATGTACACTCTGGTGCTCAACACCGATGCGCCGCTCATCAAGCAAGTTCTTGAGGACAGCGAGGCAGAGACACTGGAGAAGATTCGTCCCATCGAGGCTGAAATCAAGGGTCTTACCGCACGTCAGAGCGTGATGCGTCAGGAACAGGACAAGAAGAAGTACGACGAACTGACACAAGAGGAGAAGGACGAGATGAAGAAGGTGGGCGACGACATCCAAGCCCAGCGCGACCAGAAGAACGAGATTCTGGCAGCTTATGGCAAGGACAGCGAGCGCGTGCACCAGCTCATCGACCTCGCCCTCCTGCAGAACGGTATGCTTCGTGGTGAAGCCCTCACCAAGTTCGTACGTCGCAGCGTGGATTTCATCAAGTAACCATCCACATCTATCATATAAAAAAGCGGAAGTCCTTGCAGGGGTTTCCGCTTTTTTGTATCTTTGTCCCCGATAATAAGAAGAATCATGCGCATAGACATCATCACCGTACTGCCAGAACTCATTGAGGGATTCCTCAACGAGAGCATTCTTGGCCGTGCACAGCGTAAGGGACTGGTGGAAATTCACCTCCACAACCTTCGCGACTACTCCACCAACAAATGGAAGCGTGTGGACGACTATCCATTCGGAGGCTTTGCGGGAATGGTGATGCAATGCGAACCCATCGACCGTTGCATCTCAAAACTGATGAGCGAGCGTCACTACGACGAGATTATCTTCACCACACCCGACGGCGAGCAGTTCTCGCAGCCTATGGCAAACGAACTGAGCCTCAAGGAAAACCTCATCATCCTTTGTGGACACTATAAGGGCATCGATTACCGAATCCGTGAACATTTGATAACGAAGGAGGTATCCATCGGCGACTATGTGCTCACTGGAGGAGAACTGGCGGCAGCAGTGATGGCAGACGCCATAGTGCGCATCCTGCCAGGTGCCATCGGCGACGAGCAGAGTGCCCTCAGCGACTCGTTCCAGGACAATCTGCTTGCAGCTCCCGTCTATACCCGTCCTGCTGAATACAAGGGCTGGAAGGTGCCAGAGGTGCTGCTCAGCGGTCACGAAGCAAACATCAAGGAATGGGAACTGGCGCAAAGCCTCGAACGCACCAAGCGCCTAAGACCAGACCTGCTTAAGAATTGATAATTTATAATGGATAATTGATAATTTATAAATATGCCGGACAAGAAACTGAATCTCTACATCATCGCAGGATGCAACGGAGCAGGCAAGACAACGGCTTCGTTCACAGTGCTGCCTGAGATGCTCGACTGTCGCGAGTTCGTGAACGCCGACGAGATAGCCCGAGGCCTTTCGCCATTCCATCCCGAAGGCGTAGCCATACAGGCAGGCCGACTGATGATTGACCGCGTGATATACCTGTTGAAGGAGGGCGAGACTTTCGCTTTCGAAACTACTCTCTCCACGCGTTCCTATGTCAACCTCATCAAGAAAGCGCAGAAGCGCGGTTACTTTGTGACTCTGCTCTTCTTCTCGCTCTCTACGCCCGAACAGGCCGTACAGCGAGTGGCAAAGCGCGTGAGTCAGGGCGGTCACAACATCCCCACCGATGTCGTCTATCGTCGATTCGAGAGCGGACTTTCCAATCTCTTCAACCTCTACATGCCGATAGTCGATTACTGGGCACTTTACGACAATTCCAACATCCCCAGCCAGCACATCGCCAGCGGCGAACTGGGCAAGGAGCCCGTCATTCTGGAGGCAGAGAAATTCAATGCATTACAAACTAAATACCAGGCGCAAGATGAGCAGCAAGAAGGATAACAGACCTGATGTACGGCTCATGCAGCAGCGCATCAACGAGGGCATACTCACGGCTCAGCGCCGACTGTTGAACCGCGGTCTCCACGACGACCTTTCCTTCATCGTATGGCAAGGCGGTCGAGTTTGTGATGTTCCAGCCACAAAGATTTCGCCCTTTTGACGGAAAGAAATAATAGATAATAAATGATAAATAACAGATAATAAATGAAGATAAGCGATAAGATTCTTTACATCGGGGTTGATGATTTGGACATCGACCTCTTCGAAAGCCAATACCACGTGCCTGAGGGCATGAGTTACAACTCGTGGGTCATCCTCGACGAGAAGGTGGCAGTCATGGACACTGCCGACCAGCGTAAGTCCCAGGAGTGGATGCAGAACCTCACTGAAGCCCTTCAAGGTCGCAAGGTTGACTACCTCATCGTACACCACATGGAACCCGACCACGCTGCCAACATCGCAGCTCTTGCCGAGGCCTATCCCGAAGCAAAAATCATACTCTCGGCTGCAGCCCTGAAGATGGTTCCCAACTTCTTCCCCGAAGCCGACATCACAGGTCGCTGTCAGGTGGTGAAGGAAGGCGAAACGCTGTCGCTGGGCAGCCACACCCTGCAGTTCATCGCTGCCCCCATGGTGCACTGGCCAGAGGTGCTGATGAGCTACGAGCAGAGCACCAAAACACTGTTCGCAGCCGACGGATTCGGTAAGTTCGGAGCCATCTGCAAGGAAGAGCGCAATGCCGACGGCACTCCCGCCGACTGGGCTTGCGAAGCACGCCGCTACTACTTCAACATCGTGGGCAAATACGGTATGCAGGTGCAGAACGTGCTGAAGAAGGCTGCTGCTCTCGACATTCAGACGATAGCCCCGCTGCACGGTCCTGTGCTCAGAGGTAATGCCATTGCCGATGCCGTTCGTCTCTACGACACGTGGAGCAAATACGAAGCAGAGACCGAAGGCGTATTCGTTGCCTATGCCAGCATTCACGGCGGCACTCGCAAGGTTGCCGAGAAGGTGGTGGAGATACTCAAGGCAGCAGGATGTCCGAAGGTTGCCGTGTCGGATTTGACTCGCGACGACTTGGCAGAGGCCGTTGAGGATGCCTTCCGCTACCCCACTCTGGTACTGCTGGCAGCCTCTTACGATGCCGGTGTCTTCCCTCCCATGCACGATTTCCTCTACCACCTCCAGATAAAGGGTTTCCAGCGCCGCCGTTTCGCCCTCGTGGAGAATGGTTCGTGGGCACCCTCAGCCGGTAAGGTCATGAAGGAGATGATTGCCCAGATGAAGGACTGCGAGGTTCTTGAGCCTATGGTCACCATCCGCAGCCGTATGAAGCAGAGTGACCTTCCCGCCCTCGAAGCCCTCGTAAAGGCCGTGATTAACAATTGATAATTGACAATTGATAATTGATAATTATGAAACGAATCTATTCATTTATTGCTGCTATGCTGTTCGTCCTCGCCGCTATGGCTGAGGGACAGGCTAAGTACGTGTTCTACTTCATCGGCGACGGCATGGGCGTCAACCAAATCAACGTCACCGAAACCTATCTGGCAGCCCTCAAGGGTCGCATCGGCATCGAGCCAATACTAATGTCCGAGTTCCCCGTGGTGGGCTTAGTAAACACATATTCTGCCACCAATGGTGTGACAGACTCCGCAGCTGGCGGTACGGCACTTGCCAGCGGTCATAAGACCAAGAACGGCGCCATCGGCGTACTCGAAGACCTGCAGACACCCGTCACCAGCATTGCCCAGTGGGCAAAGAATGCCGGAAAGGCAGTAGGTGTTGCAACCACCGTTGCCATAACCCACGCCACACCAGCATCGTTCTACGGTCATCAGCCCAAGCGTCAGATGTACTACGAACTGGGACAGGACCTCTGCAAGAGCGGCTTCGACTTCTTCGCAGGCAGCGACTTCCACCGTCCCAACACCAAGGAAGGAGAGCCTACACTGCGCCAGCAGGCACAGGCAGCCGGCTACACCATCCTCACAGGCGGTTATAAGGAATACCAGAAAAAGGGACTCAAAGCAGAGAAACTCATCATGCTGCAGAGCGACGAGCAGAACGAGAAGTTGGAAAGCGACCACCTGCCCTACTCACTCGACCAGACGAAGAACGACCTGACACTGGAGCAAATCGTTCGTGCAGGCATCAACTACCTCACATCTAAGAACACCGACGGTTTCTTCTTCCAAATCGAGGGCGGCATGATTGACTACGCCTGCCACCGCAACGACATCGGCAACGCCATCAACGAAGTCCTCGACCTCGACAAAGCAGTGAAGGTAGCCTACGAGTTCTACCAGCAGCACCCCGACGAAACCATCATCGTCATCACCGCCGACCACGAGACAGGCGGACTCGTCATGGGCACAGGTCCCTACGAGCTCCACACCGACCTCCTGCGCTTCCAGCACAAGAGCATCGACGAGCTGAAGTGGATGCTGCGCGAACAGTACAAGCGCGCTCCCAAGAAGTTCACATGGACAGCCGTAGAGAAAGTACTGAAGGAGCAGATGGGCTTCGGTGCAGGCATCACCCTCAACGACAAGCAGCGCGAACGCCTGCAGAACCGCTGGAATGCCATCGAAAAAGCCATCAGTGAGAACGGAAAGGTCAACGACCGCATCAACGACCTCTGCGAGACCACCAAGCACATCCTCAGCGAAGTAGCCCACATCAGTTGGGCAAGCGGCGGACACAGCAACGGCTACGTACCCGTCTATGCCATCGGCCCCGGCACCGAAGTCTTCCAAGGCCGCATCGACAACATTGAGATAGCCCCCGCAATGGCTCGCATCGCCGGCTACCCCGCCGAATAGCCCCTTATTTTCTACATCATAGCAAGAGCCGCCGTCCCCTCAGGATTGCGGCTCTTCCTTTCCTCCGTCGGGAGGTTAAGTTAACCTAAGCGCTTAGGTTAACTTAACCTATTGACATAAGGTCTAGACCATGTGACGATAAGACCTAGGTCTTGTTGCGATAAGGTCTAGGTCTTATGACGACAAGTATAGTAATGTTATGCACGAAGCATTACTATCGCTTCACGCCTAGGAATACTATTCCTCCGTCGGAAGGCGACTGGGGTCTTTAGAGTAGTGACTGAATATCACTGCGGCCCCACAAAGGGGAGCGAATCCCCATTCGCGACGGAGGACCTAGTCCTTATTGCGATAGGTACTAGACCTTATCGTTACAGGTTAATATTATCTGTGCCTATAGGTTAATATTATCTC
>Ga0247611_10004019_pt1 | contig 20910 bp, 12 predicted proteins | sample 177DNAGHGhighgp2_FD_192422 | JGI IMG/M metagenome (GOLD analysis project Ga0247611, IMG submission 192422) | Sheep rumen microbial communities from Palmerston North, Manawatu-Wanganui, New Zealand - 1770 DNA GHGhigh gp2 | ecosystem: Host-associated > Mammals > Digestive system > Stomach > Rumen...
TCAACCTTTATTTCAAGATAGTCTTTCCCGTCCTTAGTATGTTTATTCACATCCGCAACGATACCCAATCCCGACTGGATCTTATTCGGAATATCTTCCATTAGCTTTTTTACATCCTTAATGCCGACAACATTTTCGGCATCATCGATACCGATGTAAATGGTGCCGCCCTGAGCATTGGAAAACCGCAAAGCCACTTCAGATATTCATCCCTCCAGGATTCCTTATATTCTATGTTTTGACTTTCTGCCATTAAACTATCTTCCTTCGTTCTTGATCCTATGGTAGTCTTCCATTTCGACATCCAGCGTGATCGTTCTCTCCCGGGTGTTGCTCATTCGCTGTAAAAGCGTAACGCATTCCACATGACTTGCATTCGGGAAAAGATCCACAGGCGTGATCTCCGTTATCCTGTATTCTCCGGTCAGCATCCTTAAGTCTCTTGCAAGCGTCGCAGGATCACAGGAGACGTAACATACCGAATGTGCGCCGAGCTCAAGGATCTTCTTTACGACTCCGATATCAAGGCCCTTCCTCGGCGGATCGACGATCACACAGTCAGGCGGCAATATCTTTCCGCTTCTTATAAGAGCGTCAAAGTCCGTCTTCAGCACATCCCTGCAAATGAATTCACACTCGGAAGATTCCTCCGGAGACAGTGCCAGCGAACGGTTGAGCTTTGCAGACTGTATGGCTTCGGGAACGACTTCGATGCCGAAGAGCTTCTGCCCTTTTTTCTTTACCGCAAGTCCTAGCGTGCCGCATCCGCAGTACAGGTCATATATGACTTTTGCCTCACTGCACGCGCCGGCAGCCTTGGATGCAAGTTTTTCCGCCTGCTCCGTATTTACCTGGAAGAACGAACCGGCCTTTATCCTCAGGTTCCTTCCGCAGAAGATCTCGTCATAGTGATCTTCTCCATAAAGAGCGGTCCGAAGCCCCGTCCTTGTGCGCTTGGACATCTTGCTGGGACTTATCCTGAAAAGTAACCCCTTAAGCGTAAAGCCATTCTCTTCGCACGTGCTTCTGACCGCGTCGAAAAGCCCGGCCGACCTGATGTAATTCTCAGCATCCCTGATCAGCACTTCATGGGCGCCGCCCAGAGAACTTACAAACTCTGCAAGGATCTGTTTTGTCCTCAGCGACCCCCTTAACACGAGTCCGTCGAAAAGCCTCGTCGGGGCGCGCCCGAAAACAGCTTCCGCGGCATCCTTTATCTTCCCGAAGATCTCATATTCTATGAGGTTTCCGTCGTAATCACCGAGCGCATCGGACTTGCCGCACAAAAGCCCGATCCTGCAGTCCCTGACCGCATACTGCATGTGGTTGCGGTATCTGAAAGGGCTCTTTGCGCCCTCTATCGGCATAAAGACCTCATCCAGAAGGTCACCGCCGAACCCTCCGATCCTCGAAAGGCACTCTCTTACGCGCGTTTCCTTGAACCTGAGCTGCGCATCGTATGAAAGACCGGCGAAAGGAAGTCCTCCGCTCACCTCGTCTGTAGGTCTGAATGGCGATATCCTGTCAGGAGAGACCGATATAAGTTCTCTCGCTTCGCAAAGAGCGTACTTGGACGTCTCTTCCGTAACCTCGCAAATGCATATCTCGCCCGGAAACACTCCGGCTATGAAACAGGTCTTGCCGGAAGGAAGGCGGCCTATGCCCTGACCCTCGCTCCCCAACGCCGTTACCGCAACTTCAATAAGCCCCAATGCCTTAGTCCTCTCCGCCTTTGCCACATATTTATAATCTAATTATATGCGAAGTCGTGGTAGAATATGGAGAAATTATTTTGAAGGAGACGATCTACTTGCCTCAGAGCAGTGACAAAAGACAGAGATCAACGAGACCCGTTGCGCCCGAGAACAGCGCTCTTGCCGACGAACTCAGGAGCCAGCTCAAGGGCAAACCAACCAAATGCGGTTTCAACCGCAGCTGGACACACGAAGCGGCCAGCTTTATCGGTGATATCCTAAGAATCGCCATAGTCGCCGTCTTATGCCTCTGCTTCACATTGGGCGGTTTCGGCGCGGGAATGCTCCTGGGCTATGCATCCACCACCAAGCCTCTTTCGATCGGCGACCTCACTTCGGCAGAAGAATCCCAGACATCTTTCGTTTACGACAGCGAGAACAATGTCCTCGCCAAGCTCACCGGCTCCGAGAACGTGGACAGGATCTACGTCTCTTACAGCGCGATCAAGAACACATATATAGATGACGCCATAATAGCAATCGAGGATGAGCGTTTCCGCGAACACTCCGGCATCGACATCAAGCGTATCGGAAGCGCGCTTCTTTCCGCCCTCGCAAACGGCGGTTCGGCGACACACGGCGGCTCCACGATCACACAGCAGACGGTAAAGCTCATAAGCGGCCAGGACGAACACTCCACTTCACGTAAGGTACAGGAGTGGTTCTCCGCCATGTCGCTCGAGCAGAACCTCACCAAGGACGAGATACTCGAGCTCTATATCAACCTTGCGCCCATGGGCAACAACTATGTCGGCGTACAGGCTGCCGCAATGAACTATTTCGGCAAGGATGCATCGGAACTCACACTTCCCGAGTGCGCATTGATCGCAGGCCTTCCGAAGAGTCCTTCTTACTACAATCCCTTAAGGGAATCCGGCAGAAGGAACGCTCAGCGAAGAATGAGGACCATCCTCGGCAAGATGTACGAACTCGGCATGATCACCGAGGACGAGTATAAGGACGCGCTCAACACGGAACTCGAATTCCGTCAGAGGAGCACGGACCGCAACGCGACAGTCAACTCCTACTTCACAGAGTATGCGATTTCCGAAGTCATCGGTGACATCGCAGAAGCAAGAGGCATCTCAAGAAGCCTCGCGTCTTCCCTTGTCTACAACAGGGGCTATCACATCTACACCACGCTTGAGCCCGGAACGCAGGCGATCCTTGACGAGGCCTTTAAACAAAGGGACCTTTTCCAGGCCGATCCCGACAAGATAGCGGACTACCCCGAAAAACCTAACGCTTCGATGGTCGTAATAAACAACAGCACCGGAGCGATCGCCGCGATGGCGGGAGGCTATGGCGAGAAGACCATGAACCTGTCGCTCAACCGTGCGGTATCGACCCACCGTAACCCGGGTTCCTCCATAAAACCGCTGCTCGAGTACGCTCCGGCTTTCGAGCTCGGCATAATCGCTCCTTCGACGATCGTAATGGACGAACCCAAGCATCTTGACCCCCAGCGCCCCAATACGGACTGGCCGGTCAACTACACACGTTCCTATCTCGGCGCCGTCACAATCAGGACCGCGCTCGTCAATTCGCTCAACACGATAGCCGCAGAGCTCTGGACCAACGTCGGCGGTGAGACCGCTCTCTGGTACCTCAAGCAGGTCGGCATCGACAGAACTTCCGAAGGCGCTTACCCTTCACAGTCCGTAGGCGGTTTCACGAACGGCATGTCCACTCTGGAGATGGCAGCCGCCTACCATACTTTCGCCACGGGCGGCACATACACCGAACCTTACGCCTACACACAGGTCTTAGACTCTGAAGGCAACGTAATCTGCCGTCCCGACCCCATCAGTTATCAGGTCTACTCGGCCGAGACATGTTTCTTCATCGGCGATATCCTTAAGGGTGTTGTCACCAACTCCACGCCTTCCAACTACGGCGGCCAGATCGAGAATGCAGACGACGAGCACATCGACACCGCAGGCAAGACCGGTACGACATCGGACAACGTCGACAGATGGTTCTGCGGCTTCACGCCTTACTATTCGGCAGCCGTCTGGTACGGTTACGACAACAGGCTCAGGCAGACCAACATCCCTTCGTGCGACTACACAGGCGCCGTCAGGATCTGGATGTACTGCATGAACCGCATCCACGAGAATCTTCCGGGCGCGACATTCACGAAGCCCGACACGATAATCACCGCTTCAGTATGCTCTTCGGGCTACTACCCCACAGACGCATGCCGCGAGCAGGGCAAGATCTACACGGACTACTTCGTTGCAGGCAGCTATCTCTGCCCGAGAGACGATAAACCGTGTCCGTTCCACACCACGCCCACACCTACTCCGATCCCGACTCCCGATCCCAACCAGCAGCCGGGCGGCCAGGATGGCCAGGGTGGCCAGGGCGGTCAGGGCAACAATCCGGGAGGCGGCCCCGGACCCAATCCGCCGGGCTAAAGCTTCGGGTATCCGGCCGATCTTCAGCGAAATACCGCACGGACATTAACTCTTCCTTGCATTTTCAGGCTCAAGAGTTTATTCTTGTTTGCGTTGAATTTATATAAATATGAAGGAGAATCACTTTGGGCAAATACAGCGGATCACGCAACCCGGTCAACTTTGCAAAAAGGATCGTAGTCAAGGTCGGCACTTCGACCCTCACGTACGACAACGGAAAGATGAACCTGGGCAACATCGACAGGCTCTGCCGTTCGATCTCAGACCTCATGAACCGCGGCAAGGAAGTTCTCCTTGTAAGCTCCGGCGCCATCGGTGTCGGCATCGGCTATCTCGACCTCAAGGAGCGCCCCACCACTACACGTGAAAAGCAGGCGATCGCTTCCGTAGGACAGTGCGAGCTCATGAACGCATATGCCAGAAGCTTCTCTGAGTATTCATACCGCTGCGGCCAGATCCTCCTTACAAAGGACGGCATCACAGACAAGCTCACCAGAGCCAACGTCACAAACACGATCGAGACACTGCTCGAAATGCGCATAATCCCGGTAATCAACGAGAACGACTCCGTTTCAACGACGGAGATCATGCACAACGGCACCTTCGGCGACAACGACACCCTTTCTGCTGACGTTGCAGTCCTCGCAAATGCCGACCTGCTCGTTATCCTCTCCGACGTTGACGGTCTCTACGACGCCAACCCTCGCGAAAACCCTGACGCGGAGCGTATCTCCTATGTCGACAAGGTCACACCCGAGATGCTCGACTTCACAGCCGGCAAGGGCTCCTGGCTCGGCACGGGCGGAATGGCCACCAAGATAACCGCCATGAGCAAAGTTACCGAGAACGGCATCATGGGCGTTATCGCAGACGGCGCAGGCATCCAGGTCCTCGAAAAGATCGTCGATCAGGACGACGTCGGCACATTCTTCGCCGCCCAGTAAAACCCTTATAAATACTGCATTTAACAATGTTAAAGCCGTCTCCGGACGGCTTTTTGTTTTCTGTAGCACCCGGTTCGCCATGGGCCGTCAAGAGTCCGGGCCAAATGGCCCCGCAAAGCGCTCTTGACCGCCCTGCTCACGGGTGCTGTGCGGTGTTCAAGAGGCGGTGCCCGCCTCCTGCATCAAAGATGCCGGATAAAACAGGTATCTCTCAGTCCCTATTTGACTGTCGGAAAATCATGTTCAAGTTGTCGGGAATCTTGTCGGTTACTGTCGGGTTTTGTCTGATTTCATGGATTTTTTACGGGCGAATATTGTAGACGTTTGGAGCTACCCGTCGTTTTTGTCTTAAAATCCAAGAAGATAGTTATAGTTCTTAAAAAACGGCCGTTTTGTCGTTTCCGGGTGACAATGTGCGACAAGTAACCGACAGGAAAACACAAAAGCTTCCATACAAAAACTTACAAGACCGACACAATATTACGCAAACCAGCAGGGAATACTACAAATAAACGACAAAAGACCCTAAAAAACCGACACGCAGATAGCATCCGGAAACAGGGTATTTCGGGCGGTTTTAAAGCTTCAGCCTCTCATACGTATATCTTTTAAAAACAGGCATTCTTGATGCAAGGAGGAGCAGGTGCAAAAAACGGGCCGCACCGTGAAGTGCAGCCCGCTGAATCATTCGATTTTCCGGGTAATTTAAGCGCTGGCCTTTACAGTGTTCCAGAGCTCGGTGTATCTTTCCTCGAGAGCGTCGGATGTGTAATAGACTTCGAGGGAGTTGAAAACTGCCTCATCCGGATAGTAGTAGATGTTGCCGGATACTTCGGGATCGAGCATGTCCTTGGCAGCCGTGTTGGGCGTCGAGTAACCTACATATTCGCAGTTCTCGAGGGCGATGTCGGGATCGTACATGAAGTTGATGAAGTCCATTGCGCCGTCGTAGTTCTTGCAGTTTGTGGGAACGCACATCATGTCTACGGACCAGTTGGATCCTTCAGGAAGTACAAACTGGAGATCGACGTCGTCATTGCCGAGCTCCTCGACTCTTTCGAGCATAACGATGTGGTCGCCGGACCATGCAATGGATGCTGCGAGCTCGCCTGCTGCCATCTTGTCCTTGAGGTTGTCTACGCCGTATGCGGGATGGAGAGCGCTCTTCTGAGCAACGAGAAGATCCAATGCCTGCTGGAGCTCTGCATCGTTCATCGAGTTGATGGAATAGCCGTAGTAGTTGAGGGCTGTTCCGATGGACTCACGCATCGAATCGTACATGCCGATCGAAAGGCCGCTGTCAGTGTTGAAGAGAACATCCCAGATTACAGCCGGGTCAGTAGTGCCTTCAGGGAGCTCGACCTTGTTTGCGTCATAGACGAGACCTACCGTGCAGTACAGGTAAGGAACGGCATAGTCGAGGACCTGGCTTGAAACCTCTGCGTTGTCGGTATATGTTACGTCGCGGAACATGGGATCCATGTACTTCTTGACGTCGGGAAGCTTATCCCAGTCGAGGGGCTGGATCCAGTCTTCCTCGATAAGACGGCATACCATGTATTCGGAAGGGATGATTACGTCGTATCCGTTTTCGAGATTGGGGTACATAGTCTCGTTTGTCTCGAATGTTCTGTAAACGACGTCGTACTGGGGATACTTTGCCTCGAACTTAGCGATCGTATCCTCTGCGATGTACTCGCCCCAGTTGTAGATGACGAGCTGCTGCTTCTTGGAGCATCCGCAGGGCAGGATCATGGAAGCTGCCATCATGAGTGCCGTAACAGAAGCGGTGACTTTCCTTACGTTCTTGTTCATTTCTTTACTCTCCTTTTATATGCTCATTTAGCTTTCTATTTCTTAAGGGTCCCGAAACCCTTTGCGTACTTCTCAGCCCTTCTTTGAGGGTTTTGCCTTCTTGAAAGACGACAGGTTGGACAAGACCATGAGTACCAGGACAGCGCCGAACATCAGAGTCGTGAGCGCGTTCATCTTGGGGTTAACACCGAGCTTGGCCATGGAGTAGATCATCATGGGCAGTGTCTGGATCGAGCTGTCCACGTTGAAGTTGCTGATAAGGTAGTCGTCGATCGAGAGCGTGAAAGTCAGGAGCGCCGAAGACAGGATGCCGGGCATGATCTCCGGTATTATGACGAGTCTCAGCGTCTGGAATCTCGTAGCGCCCAGATCCATCGCAGCTTCGGTAAGGCTCTTGTCGAGCTGGCGGATCTTCGGGCTTATCGACAATATCGCGAAAGGAACGCAGAGAGCAATGTGCGACATGATCAGCGTGAACTCGCTCTTCTGAACGCCCAGGAACGAGAACAGTAGCATGAACGAGATACCCGTAACGAGGTCGGGCATGACGTTCGGAACGTATGTCATCGTCATGGCGAGGTTCTGAAGCTTCTTGCCGAGATAAGCCAAACCCAGAGAGCTTATTACGCCGAACGCGGTCGATGCAACGGCGGCGATGGAAGCTACTTTAAGCGTCTCCAGAAGAGACTCGAGGATGCCGCTTCCGTCGGAACCCTTAAACAGGCTCTTGTAGTTGTCGAAAGTGAAGCCGCCCCAGATGAATGACTTGGGAAGCTTGTTAAACGAGTAGATTATCAGTATCGCGATCGGCAGATAGATGAATATCAGGAGCAGCGCGAGGTAGATATCGGGAATAAGTCTTTTCGCTATCCTCATAATGCCATACCTCCTCCGGCTTCTTTATCCTGGCCTCTCAGGATTCCCATGGTGATGAGAACGAATATGAGCAGTAGCAGTGACAGAACATTGCCCGCCTGGTTGTAGGTGGTGCTCTCGTTCAGGATGAAGTTCTGCACAGTGTTGCCAATCGTTGTTTTCGAGCCCTCGTTAAGGATGTCGGGGATCATGTAGAAGGTCAGGGACGGCATGAATACCATCTGGATGCCCGAGATGACGCCCGGCAGGGACAGAGGGAACGTGACCTTGAAGAATGTCTGCGCCCTTGTGGCGCCAAGGTCGTATGCCGCCTCCGAGAGACTGTCGTCAAGCTTAACGAGCACAGAATAAAGGGGCAGGATCATGAACGGCAGGAAGTCGTTCGTCATGACGAGTTTTGTGATGATGTCCGCCAGCACCTCATTCTTGAGGAAGAGGATCGGGGCATCGATGACACCGATCTGCTGCAGTATCGTGTTGCAGACACCGGTCTCGCTGAAGAATGCACGCCAGGCGTAAGTCCTGAGCATCGTGTTCATCCACATCGGGAGGACGAAGAGCATCAGGAGCCTTGAACCGCTCTGTCTCTTGATCTTGGATCTTCTGGCAAGGATATAGCTTGCGGGATAGCCCAGCAAAAGGCAGCCGATCGTAGTCCAGAGAGCATAGTCGAAGCTTCTTAAGAAGATCGAGAAATACTCCTGAAGAGTTACTTCGGCGCCGTAGAATCTCGTAGTTACCGTTTTGTTCTGGAACAGGACGTTGAAGCCTGCCGTCGTGAACTCGTATCCGCCGCCTGCGGCCTTCTTGAAGAAAGCGCGGAAGAGGATAAGTATCAACGGCAGTATCGTGAAGATGACGATCCATGCAAGATAAGGATATGCAAAGATCTTGTAGTTCATCTTGAGGTTCAGAGCTCCGTAAAGGCATGCGGCCACACCGATGAAGAGCACGATCACCAGGAGGTTTCCGGCGAAAGACTGTGCGACATAGAGCCTTTGGGGCGTAAGGTTGTTGCTCGAGATCATCTCTTCAGAGACCATCTTTGAGAGCGTGACGACATGAGCGACCGCGCGTCCGACAAAGAGCACGAGAACGCTTAAATATCCGATCTTTCTCTTCTTGCTTGAATTGTAGTAGAAGGGATAAGAAATGGACAGAGTAAGAGCTGCGACAGCAAGGACTATCGTAATGACGAAGGCCCATGCCGCAAAGCTCTGGAAATTCAGGTTAACGGAACCGCTCCTGATCCTGGTGAAGACCCTGGGGTTCAGAAGGAGCGTGAAAAGCGAGTAGGTGCGGTAAGGCACATACTGCACGAACAGCTCGAACATCGGAATAAAGATGCTGATAAAAGAATAGAGTGCCGCGAAGATCATGACGAACGCATGAACCGGCATAACCTTTATCCTGGCTTTGAGTTCAGTCATTTATCTTCTTTCTCAACCTCCGCGGCCTCGTCCTCATCGTGCTTTACGTCTGCTTCTTCAACAACGTTCTCGCCGATGCTGTTTGCTTTGGCTTCCTTTGCCTCGGCACTCTCCCCTGCTCCGGGATGCTTGATGCCGAAGCTTCCGAATTCGGGAGAGAGCTCTGATCTTCTCATTATCTGGATATCGTCGGGGTCGACATAGAGACCGACGCGGCTTCCGACAACGGACGGATCGACGTTCTGAACAAGCCACTCGATGCCGTCGTCGGATCTTACGATCATCTCATAGTGAACGCCCTTGAATACGAGTGATTCGACCGTACCGTTGATCCTGCCCTCAGCCTCTTCTGCAACGTAGAAGTCCTCAGGTCTGATGACGACATCAACGAGATTTGCGATGCCTTCTGTAAACTCCGGGAACAGCGGGTCGACACACTCGAAGGTGATGCCGCTCGAGAGAACGACTTCCCTGTCCTTCTTCATGGTGCCGGCAACGATGTTGGATTCGCCGATAAAGTCAGCAACATAAGCATTCTTGGGTTCGTTGTAGATGTCGATAGGAGTGCCGATCTGCTGGATGACGCCGTCCTTCATTACGATGATGGTGTCGGACATCGTGAGGGCCTCTTCCTGGTCGTGCGTTACGTAGACGAAAGTGATGCCGAGTTCCTTCTGCATCTCCTTAAGCTCGATCTGCATCTCCTTGCGCATCTTGAGGTCCAGAGCTCCCAGAGGCTCGTCCAGAAGGAGGATCCTCGGGCGGTTAACGATGGCTCTGGCTATTGCGACTCTCTGCATCTGGCCGCCCGAGAGCTGGTCGATGTATCTCTCGCCGTAATCTGCAAGACCTACAGTCTCCAGTGCCTTGTTGACTCTCTGCTCGATCTCGGCCTTCGGCACTTTCTTGATCTTAAGGCCGAATGCAACGTTATTGAAAACGTTGAGGTGCGGGAACAGCGCATATCTCTGGAATACCGTGTTGATGTTGCGCTTGTTTGCGGGAACGCTCTTCAAGTCCTTACCTTCGAAGTTAACGATGCCTGAATCGGCCGTCTCAAAGCCGGCGATGATGCGGAGCGTCGTGGACTTGCCGCAGCCGGAAGGTCCGAGGAGCGTGATGAATTCGTTATTTCTTATATAGAAGGTTATATCCTTTAATACCTTTGTGCCGTCGAAGCTCTTGCACAGATTCTTGATCTCTATGATGTGCTCGCTGCCTGTGCTGTCTTCCAGGATCTGGTTGTATGCCATTTATCGTTCCCCTCTTATAGTGATATGAATTTAATAGTTTTTCAGAAGCTCGGCGGTGAAGATATCCATATCGCCTTAGCCGGACGGCCTGTAGTGTTTTCGAGAAAGTGAGGTTTATCGCACGCGATGTAGAAGCTCTCTCCCTTTTTGGCCTGATATCTGTCGTTGTCTATTACCACCGTTATCACGCCTTCAAGCACATATCCGACTTCCTCGCCTTCGTGCGGATTGTCCGGATATGTCGAACCGCCGGGTTCGATCGTGACGAGGATCGGCTCCATCTCGTTCTTCTGGGCGTTCGGGATGAGCCAGCAGATCTCGTTCTTTAAGTCGTGATCCTGCTTTACCGAGAAATCGTCCTTGCCGTAGACGACCCTGATGCCTGATTCTTCCTTGAAGAAGTGTGCGAAATCCGTTCCTAGAGCATTCAGGATGTCCTCAAGAGTTGCCATCGAAGGCGACGTCTTGTCACTCTCGAGAAGAGAGATAAAGCCCTTGGAAAGCTCGCATCTGTCGGCGAGTTCTTCCTGGGTGAGACCCTTTTGCAGTCTGAGATTTTTAATCTTTGATCCGATCTCCATAATTTTGCCTGTCCTAAACCGTAAGTTTAATAAAACTAAACCGATAACGTGCGTGATTATACACTCTGCTAAACCCGGTGTAAAGTATTTCTAAACAATCCGGGACACTTTTGGAGATCTTTTCCGGGTTTTTATCCAAACTGCCACGAAAAGGGATCCCGCGTTTGATTATCTGCACAAATTTGCCCTCAAAAACGGACCAGATATAAGACAAAGTGTCTTGAAAAAATATCGAGTCAAAGTATAATAAATTAAGTAATGATAATTAACATAATCTTTACAAAAGCTTGACATTCAGGGGGCAAAGGGATGGCAAACATTTTGGGCAACGTTTTTAAAGGTAAGGACGGCGTAGGCGGCATCGCCACACAAGGCGCTGGGCAGGGTTCCTCTCAGAACGTAAGACCTGCTTCACCAAACATCGCCAACATTCAGACCTCAGGTCGTCCGGGCGGACAGACCGGTCATACGACGTCCAATTCAACAGCAGCTCAGCTCGCTAGAGAGCGTGCCGAAGCAGCAAAAGCTCAGATCGAGATGCGTAAGGCTGCAGAAGCCCGCCGTAAGGAAGAGGGCGGTGATAACGTAGATAAGAACGAGATCACTCCCGTCGGATTGAAACCGCCGATCAAGCGTCCGAAGTCCGCTTCCGTAAATCACGCACAGTATGTTGCAGAACAGCAGCAACAGCATTCTTCCGCTTCCACAACGGAGACCAAGACCGTTGCAGAGCGCCCCGAGCGTCCGGAACGTCCCGAGCGTACCGTTCAGCCCGCCAGGAGCCCTGCCCAGTCTGCACTCGCAGTAGCACAGTCCGTAGCACTCAGAGCACAGAATGAGGAGCGCCGTGCAAGCCAGAAGGCCAAGGCTGCAGCCGCAAAGGTAGTTGAGGCAAGAAGCGCCGTTACCGCAGCTGAGGAAGCTCTCATCGCAGCACGCAAGACGGAAGAGGCTACCATCGAGAAGGAAACAATCGCCAAGGAAGCTACTCTCCAGGCAGTTGCACGCGCAGAGCAGGCCAGAGCCGAAGCCACAAAGGCAGAAGAGCTCGCAAGGGCTGCAGTGGCAAAGGCTGAAGAGGAAGAAAAGGCAGCAGCTGCCCTCACTGCAGAGGAAGCCAAGCTCACAGAGCGCAGAAAGGCTGACGAGAAGGCAAGGATCGCTGCAGAGAAGGTAGAGCAGGAGTCCAAGGACGCCGTCGTTTCCGCAACACAGGAAGAAGAAGTCGCATCCGCAGAGTACGAAGCTGCCAAGCAGGCACTCGTCAAGGCTCAGACAGAACTTGATAACGCAAATCAGCTGAAGGCTGAGGAAGATGCCCGTATCGCAGCCGAGAAGGCAGAGAAGGAAGCACGTCTCGCAGCAGAGAAGGCTATCGAAGAAGCACGCATCGCTGCAGCTAAGGCTGAAGAAGCAAGACAGGCTGCCCTCCTCGCAGAAGAGAAGGCTAAGGCAGCAGCAGCAAAGGCTGAGGAAGAAGCAAGGATCGCAGCAGCAAAGGCTGAGGAGATCGCAAAGCTCAGAGCAGCTGCAGGAATCGTCGATCCCGAGCCCGCTAAGGACATCAAGAAGGACGAGCCCGCTGCAGATGCAGCTCCCGTTGCCGCAGAAGTAGTTCCCATGAGACCTGCCGCAGCAGCAAAAACTGACGTAGCTCCCACAAGACCTGCAGTAAGACCCGGAACAGGGATCTAAAATCTAAAAACAGACTAAGCAAAGAGCCGTTGCGATCTGCAGCGGCTCTTTTATGTTGAGTGATACTGAACCTTGTCAGTTCCGCTCATCCAGTACTTTCTGTACCCTGTCCCGGGCGATCGCGGTTACTGACGCGAGATCTTTCTGCCCGGTGAAATATGCCGGCATCTCCTCTATCAGGATGAGGTCGATCGCGGCATCCGCGGTATCCATTTTCGAACAGCTAAGGATGATATTTTCCATGTCATCTATGTTCTTATCGGAGAATACTATGCCCGTGTTGACCGCACCGCCGGTGGCAGGATCGTATCCGAACAGGATGACGGCCCCGTCGCCGTTGTAGTATTCGACGGCTGCCCTGCCGCCCTGTCTGAATGCGTCGCGGCTTATTACGAAATCGTCATTCATCGCGAGAGGGATCTGGACTTCATCCGACAGCAGCATCTTTACGAATTCGGCGCAAGCTTCCGTGTTTTCGGCCTGGGCTGATATCGCGACAGATACGATCGGTTTATAGACCGGTCCGCGTCCGTCAGATGAAGGGAATCCGAGGATCGCCGTGAATGTCTTACCGTTGACCACTCCGCGGATATAACTGCTCATTCCGTAGCAGTCGATGTTGAAAGCTTCCTCTTTTCCGGGTGTTACCCTGTCACGGCTGAACATCCCCTTATATGTCACAACATTTTCTGCCACTTCGGCGACCGGACCGTTGACATCTCCGTTTTCAATATCGCTCCAGGACGTGCTGTTCTGCTGGACATGGTCCTTAACAAATTCTGCAAGCTCTATGAAGGCGGGATCGGAAAAATCAGCCTTCCCGTCCTTTATGAACATATCAGCCGACAGGTTGAAGAGTTTGGCAAAATAATGCGCCTGACCGTATGTTATGATGTCCTTTCCGTTGAGAGCTCCGTCCAGAAACTCCGCATATTCCGCTGTAGTAAAACCTGTGCCTGAGCTTCCCGCGTTCTTCGGATCGGTCTGGATACCGGCCACCGAGAAGCATATTGGAAGCTGATACAGTGCGCCGTCAGTCTTCGCACCGTCGATTATGCTGGTGAAATATCTGTCAGGATCAAGATCGCCGATATAGGGCGTGAGATCCGCAAGATACGCGGGGTTGTTGAGCTGCCCGAATGCGCTCGTATTCAAAAGGATATCGGGGCCCTCTCCGTTCAGGATATCCATGGCAAGGGCATTGCTCATTTTCTGACTGCCCGTGAGATTCACGAGATCTGAATCGTCATCGCTGTCTATATACTGTGTGTCGTCGTAGTAATCGCTCTCTTTGTAACGGTTTGAGACCTCAATATGGTAATCGGTGCTCATTTCGTTGTATTTCAGGATGGCATCGGCGATGCTCTCATCGACATATCCGTAAGGGACATAAAGTTCCAGGACCGTCTTTCCCGCATGAGGGTTCTCGGCCTTCTTAAGATCTATGATCGAGAAGGCTGAATGATCCGGATCACCGTAAGGGCGTGATGTCGGAGATGCTCCGCAGAGAAGTATCGAATCTCCGGTGCAGTCGGCTATTTCGAGATCCGAAAGACTGCTCCTGTTTATTCCGCACCAGCTGAAATCAAAGATCTTATCGACTGAACGGTTCTTCATGTCGATCCTTTCGATGCCTGATGTGGTCAGGAAATATACATTTCCGTCAGAACCCGTAAACGAGGAACTCTTGTAACTGAGGTCGAGCCATTCGTAATCCTTGGCATTCTCAGAAGTGAGCGCCCCGGTCTCAAGGTCGACCATATAATAGATCATGCCATTCTTTCCTTCACACGGGACCAGCGCCTTGCTGCCGTCCACCGGAAGAATGAGCGGGATATCGTAAAGATCGGAGTTATTGTCGTTTATGACGACCTCTTTCCGCTCCCCGTCCTGCGAAGTAATGATCAGTTTGAAGTACGATACTTCCTCCCATATCATGCCGGTCTCGACAAGATAATCTCCGATATCGAAGGTCCTGTCCGGCAGGCTGTAGCCTGAGATGTCCTTCTCATTCAGTATGTCTCCCGTGGAGGGATCGAGCTCGGCTTCCCTGTAGACCGCTGTATCCGTATAAGGATCGTAAATGGTGTAATAGACGCTTATCTTTCCGTTGCGGTAAAGCACTTTTTCTATGCAGCTGGCTTCGCTGAACATACCGATCAGGTCTATGGTGTTTTTTACCTGCTTGGTGTTTCTGTCCACGACGGATAATGTCACGATTGCAAAATCGCTGTATCTGTAGTTTTCCCAGTTGAAGTTCGCGGGGATATCATAATCGCCTGTGGTAAGCGCGACGATATATTTGTCGTCAGCTCCCGAGAGTCTCGAAAAAGGCGCTGAAGCCATTTTCCTGCCTGTGTTGACGGCCGGGATTATCTCATTCATGGTGCTGTCGAACCAGGGGGAATCAGCCGAGATCTTGCTGCCGCTTAGGACCTCCTCCGTTCCACCCTTTCCGGACGCGGACCCGGTTTCCGTGCCGGTGTCCTTCTTTCCGCATGCCGCAAAGGACAATGCCATGGAAACCGTCAGTGCGGCCGACATTACCTTTACGGCATCCTTCTTGATCGGTGCTCTTTTCATCTTTCTAAACTCCTTTTTATCCCATCATAAGATCTGATATTACAAATCTTATTCTCCCCGGTTATCAGAACAGCAACATAATCTGGGCAAAACAAAGGTAAAGACCGCCATACTTGAAAAGGAGCCGCTTCAAAATGAAGCAACCCCTTTCCGTTTTATGAACAATTACCTTCAGGTAAACTTATTCATTAACCTCTCTCGTCGATGACCTTCTGCGCTCTGTCCTGGGCAATGGCCGAAACAGATGCGAGGTCCTTCTGGCCGGAGAAGTACGCCGGCATCTCCTCGACAAGGATGAGGTTTATGGAAGCATCTGCCGAATACATCATGGATACGCTCGAAATGATCTTCTCGAGATCGTCGATGTTCTTTTCGGAGAATGAGATGTTGTTTGATATAGGGTCGCCAGACTCGGTATAGTAACCGAAATATTCCTTTCCGGCATCGGTGTTATAATAAGCGACTGCTGTCTTTCCGCCTTCCCTGAAAGCCTCGCGGTTGAGAACGAAGTTGTCGTTCATTGCGAGCTCCTTCTGGACTTCGTCAGACATGAGGAGCTTTACGAACTCGCCGCAAACTTCGACATTTTCAGCCTGAGCGGAGATGGCCACGGAGACATAGGGTTCGATCATGGGTCCGCGTCCGTCAGTGGAAGGCAGGCCGAGGATAGCCGTAGCGCCCTGCAGCTGTACTATCTCAGAGAAGTATCCGCTGATACCGTAGCAGTTGGTGTAGACGGCATTGACATCTTCGCCATAGCCTGCCCTGTCACCCTTGAAGAGTGCTGAGCCTACCGCATAAGTGGTAGCATAATCATCATCTTCACCCTGGTTATACATCTCATCCCAGGTCAAACCTGTCTCGGGAACATTTTCCTTTACGAATTCCGCGAGCTGCTCGAATTCGGGAGCCGAGAGATCGACCTTACCGTTCTTGATGAACTTGTCACTCATGGCACTGAAGAGTCTTGCAAAGTAAGTAGCCTGACCGAGGTTGATTACGTCTGTTCCGTTCAGTGTTTCGCTGAGGAACTTTTCATATTCTTTTGTCGTGAAACCTACGCCTGATGCTCCCGCATACTTGGAATCCGTATGGATACCGTCGATCATGTAGCTGACAGGCAGGTTATAGAGCTTGCCGTCGACCTTGGATGCATCAATGACATTGGTGAAGTACTTATCGGAGCTTAAGCTGCCTACATAAGGCGTAAGATCCGTAAGATAGTTGGAATTGTTGAGCTGGCCGAGATTGCTTACATTGAGGAGAAGGTCGGGACCTTCGCCATTTAAGATGTCCATGGCAAGCTGGTTGCTCATGTTGGCATTGATCTCGAGGGAAGCATTCTCCCAGTCTTCCTCGCTGTTGATATTGGAATAATCGTAGTCGTCAGAATCGGAGTAACGGTCTGATACTTCGATAAAGTAATCGCTGTTTGATTCGTTGAACTTCATGATCGCATCGCCGACAGTGTTCTCGACATATCCGTAAGAGGAATACATCTCAAGGATCGTCTTTCCGGCATGGGGATTCGGTACCTTGTTCAATTCGACAATGATGAAATCAGAGAGATTGCTGCGCTCGTAAGGGCTTGAGACATACTTCTCGCCGGCAAGGATGAAAGAATCCTCGGAGCACTCTGCCATCTCGAGATAATTCAGGATGCTCCTGTTGATGTTGCACCAGCTGAAATTGAAAACCTCTTCGGTCTTCTTGCCCTTCATATCGATCTTGGAAATTCCGGTGGACGAAACAAAGTAAACATTTCCGTCCTTACCGTTGGTAACCGAATAGATGTTGTTGAGATCGAGCCATTCATAGTCCTTGGCATCAAGTTTGGTCAGATTGCCGCTCTCAAGATCGAGCTCAAAGTATATCGGATCGCTGTTGGTGCTTGCGGGAACCAGTGCCTTGGTCTTGTCGAGAGCCAATATGACAGGGATGTCGTAGATGCTGACGCCGGATTCCTTGACTTTAACCTTCTGCTTGTCGCCGTCGGATGAATAGACAAAGAGATTGTAATAAGATTCATCATTGTTATCCCAGTTCATCGATGTGTCTACCTTGTAATCGCCGATCTGGAAAGACTTCTCAACACTGTTGCTCTCGCCTTCCTCATATTCGGATTCCCTGGTATCGATGATATTTCCCGTAGTGGGATCTATATCTATCTGAGTGCTGGTCATCTCATATGTGAGATCGTTATAATCGGTCTTGGTTACCGTTATTACACCGTTAATATATGTTGCACCTTCGATATAGGAACTCTGGCCCAGACCGTCATTCAGATTGACGGAATTGATCGTCTGATTAGTGTTTCTGTCAATGGTCGTTACGGTATAGAACGAATAATCGTTATAGTTGAAGTGCTCCCAGTCGATCGTATTGCTGTCGGGCATCTTGTAAGATCCCGAGGTAAATACGACGATGTAATTGTCATCGACGCCTGCAAGTCTCGAATAGGTGTACTCGAGAGGTTTGCTCGTATCGATGTCCACGTCGATGTTTACTTCCCTGCCTTCAAACCAAGGTGTGTCGGCAGAGATTTTCTTGCCGCTGCTGCTTTGCTGTCTGCCGCTGCTGCCGCCCTTTTTGGCACATGCCGCGAAGGACAGCACCATGGATGCAGCAAGTGCAACAGATAAGACCTTTTCAGGTAATTTGTTCATAAAAAATATCTCCTTTTATCCCTGATAATGGATTTTTCAGGTACGATTCTAGGACTGCGAAATATACAATCTGCATCAAAATTAAGGCAAAAATTGGGTAAACAGGTTAAAGCCGTGTTACAAAAGCCGCCGGAGCAGCCTTCAAATGCCCTGTTTTAAAGGTTCTTACCCTCTTTCGTCCATCACTTTCTGCACTCTGTCCTGTGCTATCGCGGCAACAGATGCGAGATCCTTCTGCCCGGAGAAATAAGCGGGCATCTCCTCGATAAGGATGAGATTTACCGAAGAATCGGTCGAACTCATACCCGAACAGCTCATGATAATGTTCTCCATCGAATCGATTTGCCCGGACGTGAATTTCGAGCCCGAATTCGGAAGTCTCACATCGTAGACGAAAACATCACTGCTGTAATACTTGACGGCATCCTCACCGGCTTTTCTTAAACTGTCGCGGTTTAAGACAAGATAATCGCTGTATGCCATCGCCGTCTGGAAATCATCTGAAAGAAGGATCTTAACGAATTCCCCGCAGGCATCGGCATTTGCGGACTGTGCAGATACCGCGACCGAGAGATTGGGCTCGAAAACAGGACCTCTTCCGTCTGTTGAAGGAAGGCCCAGTATCGCCTCAGCTCCCTGGAGCTGGGATATGTCATAAAGATATGTTCCCATCCCGCTGCACCTGGTATACATAGCTATTAAAGGCTCCGAACCGTAAGGATCACCTTTGAAGACCGATGCTCCCACTGCGACAGCCGGATATGACTCTTCAGCATAAAGCTCTAAATCTTCGCTCCAGCTCCTGCTCCTCTCGGGAACATTGTCCTTAACGAATGCAGCGATCTGCGCGAACTCGGGACCCGTAAAATCAACCTTGCCGTTCGAAATGAACAGACCGCTCATGTTGTTGAACAGCTTCGAGAAATAGACCGCCTGGCCTGAGGTTATGACGTCAGAACCGTTCAGCGTGTCATTAAGAAATTTTTCATACTCCGCTGTAGTGAAGCCGACACCAGTTGCACCTGCATATTTCGCATCGGTATGGATGCCGAATACGGTAAAGGTAACCGGGAGCTGATATATCTTCCCGTCGATCTTTGAGCCCTCGATTATGTTGGTGAAATACTTATCCCCGTCAAGAGATCCGACATAAGGCGTCAGATCGACTAGGTAGTTCGCATTGTTGAGCTGGCCGTATTCGCTGCAGTCCAGGAGGATGTCCGGCCCTTCCCCGTTCATTATGTCCATCGCAAGCACATTGCTCATCTTCGCCGCAGCATCGAGATTCATCGTATCGTAGTCGTCATCACTGTCAATGTTGGAATAATCGATATAATCGTCATTGTTATATCTGTCAGTGACTTCTATAAAACAGCTTCCGTTAGTCTCATTGAATCTCATGATGGCGTCACCGACGGCCTCATCCGTATATCCGTAAGGCGTGTAGAGCTCGAGGATCGTCTTTCCCGCATGAGGATTCTTTTTTGCCCTGGTAAACTCAATGACCTTAAACTCTGCTTTGTTATTTTTGTAAGCATTGTTCGCATAGTGTTCGCCGTAGAGGATGAATCCGTCATCGGAGCAGTCTGCTAACGTCAGATTGGTAAGGATGCTCCTGTTAATGCCGCACCAACTGTAATCGAAAAGCTTTTCTGAAGTCTTTTTATTTATGTCGGCCTTTGTGATGCCGAGCGGATCCGCATAATACAGGCATCCGTCGTCCCTGACGACCGCACCCGTAAGATGATCCGTATCGAGCCATTCGTAATCCTTGGGATCCAGTTCGGTCAGTTTGCACGTTCTGAGATCGAGCTCGAAAAAGAGCTCCCCGTCATTTGTGCTCGCGGGAATAAGCGCCTTGTTGCCATCTTCGGAAAGAATTACAGGTATGTCGTAGATGTCGACGCCGTCCTTTTGTATCCTCACCTTATCGAAATCGTTATCGGAAACATAAACATAGAGATCATAACTCTGGTAAGTGCTCTCCCAGTCCATTACCGTCACAACCCTGTAGTCGCCGATCTGAAAAGAGCGCTCGGAAGTATAGTAACTGTCCGTTACGATTTCTCTGACCTCAGCCACCGTTCCAGTATCCAGATCGTATATCTTTTCCCTGGAGATGTTCTCGTATGTATCCGGGGTCATCGAATTTGTCCTGACCGAAAACTTACCATTCGCATAACTGGTACTCTCAACATATTCATTCGAGTCCATGTCTTTGACGAGATCTATCTTGTTTACGGTACTTCCGGAATTCCTGTCGAAGACCGAAACCATATATATCGCATAATCGTTGTAATTGTACATCCCCCAGTCGATGGTTTCGGGCTGCTTATAGCTTCCGGTCGTGAGGATGACCACCCTGTCCTTGTCAGCACCCGAAAGAGTCTGATATGAATACTCGACCTCCCTGGCAGGATCCAGATCCAGATCGATATTAAGTTCCCGGCTTTCAAACCAGGGTGTGTCGGAAGACACCTTATCGCCGCTGCGGCTCTTCTTGCCGCTTCCGCCCTTCTGTCCGCATGATGCGGCAGGCAGGACCATTGCAAATACCAGACCTGCGGACACAATCTTCAAGATATTCTTATTCATACTATTCCCCAATTTGCGGCTTATTACTCCATTATATTAATGCCCCGATACATCTAATCAGCATCAAAGAAGTGACAATTGCCTTATCCTGAACGGGTAAAGGCATAAAAAAGAGGTTGCCTCATAGAGACAACCTCTTGGATTGACAATAAGTCAGCTCAGTTCTTATCGATTACTCGATGATTGTAGAAACTGTACCAGCGCCTACTGTGTGACCACCCTCACGGATAGCGAACTTAAGACCCTGCTCCATAGCGATAGGAGTGATGAGGTCTGCTTCGATTGTTACGTGGTCACC
>Ga0247611_10004020_pt1 | contig 20907 bp, 11 predicted proteins | sample 177DNAGHGhighgp2_FD_192422 | JGI IMG/M metagenome (GOLD analysis project Ga0247611, IMG submission 192422) | Sheep rumen microbial communities from Palmerston North, Manawatu-Wanganui, New Zealand - 1770 DNA GHGhigh gp2 | ecosystem: Host-associated > Mammals > Digestive system > Stomach > Rumen...
TCAGCCAGTGCCGAGTCGGTAGGACAATACTGCGCCAGGGTCTTGCCCAGCATATTGTTGGTCTTATAAATCTTACCCTCGTAGCGATTCATGGTGAAGTAGTCCTCCATCGACATGGTGGCGGCATTGTTCAGGTTGGAGGTCATCACTGTCTGGCGACTGAGGAAAGGAGCCAGGTCTGAGTACTTCACCCAAAAGAGAGGATATTTAGATGCCTCGCCGCCGAAGTCATCCTCGCGTAACATTACAGGACAGATGCTCTGTACCTTGCGGTGGAATGTCGAGTTGGCATCATCGAAGTAGGCGCTCTCCTTTAGGTAGTACATCTTCACCTCTGCCGAGGGAATGTCGCTGTTCTCAACACGTATCTTGCCGTCTTTCTCCTCATAATAGATATGATAGTTGTCCAGCACCGTCTTCATCTGCACCTTGGCAGAGTCGTTGAAGACCTCATTGCCGTCCAGACGATACTCATAGACGGGGATGTAGCCGTTCAGGGCCAACTTGAAGACGTAGGTAAACAGGTTCAGCTGCCTGTCGATGGGCTCCACGGGATAGTAGAGTCCGGCATTGGCATCCTTGTTAAGGTCTATCTCGCGATAGATGTCACGACGCCATACCACGTTCTCCGGCATGTCTACAGCGGTAGGGAACATCAGCCTGGCACGCAAGGACATGCCCTGATTCTGCGCCTTCTGTTGCTGCTGAGCCTGCTGGCGACGAGCCTTAGGCTGGGCACTCACCCCCCCTGCCACCAGCGTTATCATCAATAAGAACAATACTCTCTTCATAATTATCAATTATCAATTATCAATTACTTCACAATGACCTCCATAGAGGCGTTCAGCTTGCGCTGGATACCGTCAGGACCTATCGCATTGACTCGTGAGATGTAGAAGCGACGGTTGCGCTGCAACTTACGGAAGGTGTCCTTCTGACGGGCTGAGAAGCTGGCACCGTCTGAAACCATCGGCACGGCATTACCCATATTGTCGAAGAATACCGTCTCAAACGACTGCACCTTGAAGGCAATGTCGAGGATACCGTCATCAATGGCAGCACCAATGCCGTCGATGCTCATCAGCTGAGCCTTCGACAGACCACCGCCCTTATAGCGTACCGGACTGCCACTCTCGTCCTTCATAGCAATGTAGGGCGTAGGGTCTGGCAGACGGCGCACCCGGAAGGTAAACTGTCCCATCTGCTGGGCACGGCCCGTATTGGTTGAGGTGACGGTGATGGTAACGTTCTGGCCTACTGCCGTCGGACGGGCAATATAACGGCCAGGGCCTACGGGCTGCAAGGAACCGCCAGACATCGTGGCTTGCACCTTGTTGACTGGCACTCCGGGTACTGAAACGCTCAACGGGTTGTTATAACCCGCATAGAGCACATTCATCAGGTCTGCAGAAACCGTTGCCGAGGGGTCTACCACCGTATATTTCTGCTCGAAGTCACGCTTCAGCAGTTCGCCGTTTCCGTTCTCTACCTGTATGTAACCCGAGAGCGTAAAGTCACCTGTACGTCCCGTAACGGTTTCATACATTCCGCCGGGCAGGTTGACCTCCTTGCCACCGATAAAAATCTGGGGCACCTGGGTGGTATCGACAGCAGCCATCACGATACGGGCTGAGAACTTATCGCCGCGTACAATGGTCTGCGAGTTGGGAATGACAAACGCATTGAGGGCATTGACACGAATGTCCTTGACGTCAATGTTCTGAACCAGCGTGTGCAACACTGCGCTCTCGGCATAGCGCACATCGTTCTGCAATTTGGAGAGCAGGGTGACAGCTGCTGCTGCCGGCATAGACTCAAACATATACTCCTGCCAGTTCTTGCCCATTGACTGAGCATCCTTGGGAATCTCGGTAGTCAGGTTCGAGGCAATCATCTTCTTCTGGCGATAGCCGGTGACCATTTCCAACATCTTGACACGATAGGCATTGACAGCATCAAACAGTTCCTTGCCACGTCCCCTTCCGGGAGCCAGCATCACCTGATTGGCAGCCTCCAGGTCCTCCTTGTTGCGAATGTTCAGCACATCACCGTCCTCGCCGTCGGCTTCCTTGACAATCGCTAACTTCAACTCGTCAGCCAGATTGTAGAGGGCATTACTCATCTGCTTCACCTCTTGCGACTTGTCGTACCACTGCTTCACCTTCTGCGGATTCTTCTTCATCTGCAGGGCAAAGTCGTCATATATGGCTATGTTCTCGTTGGTGGCATTGATGGTGGTGCGCTTCAGGCTCTCTTCGACAATAGAGAATCCGTTGAGCACCTCTGTCGAGACGTTCAATGCCAGCATCGCCATCAGTACGACGTACATCAGGTTAATCATCTTCTGACGCGGAGAAACTGGTCTTTTCTTGATTGCCATTCTTTCTTTTTTTTCGATGTTTCGATGTTTCGAAGATTCGATGTTAAATATTAGCCCTTACCTGCATAGCTTCAATCATGCGGGCATAGATCTTATTCAGTTCAACAATCTGCTCAGCCATGTGGCGCGTCTGCTCATTGATCTCGTCAATGGTACTGATTTGTGCGCTGGCACTCTTCAGCTGCATCTCGTAGACACGGCTGATGCCTGTCAGCGTACGGTTCAGGTTCTCCATCTCCTCGGAGTCACGTGTCAGGCGCTGGCTCTGCTCAGAAACCTTCTGCAACATTTCCGTCAGGCGGTTCAGCTCGTCGACATAGTTAGAAGTGGCATCCTTCAGTTCCTCAGCCATAGACTGCTCTACCGCCTGCTGAGGCGCAACGATGGCTCCACCACCCACATGGACGGGAGTACCCTCCCAGCGCGATGCCTCCTGGCCATTGCCGACAACACCGCCAACGGCCGAGCCTCCTCCACCATTGATGACGACCGTTCCACCTCCGGCAACGGCAGCAGGGGCAGCAGCCTCCTCATCCACATGGATATTCAGATCCATACCATCAGTAGTTTTATCGAACGGACGGTCGAAGGCAGCCAGGAAGAACACAAACACCTCAGTACCCATACCCAGGAACAGGAAGAAGTTAGCTCCCGGCAGGTGGGTCAGCTTGAAGAGCGTACCCAGAATGACGATAGACGCACCCCACGAGTAGGCATAGTTCAGAAATGTCTGACCTGGCACACTATCCATCCACTTTTGCAAGCGGTAGATAAAATTCAGCTTACTATATGTTGTCATAGCTATTTACTTTATAACCTTTTTACTTCTTTCCCTTTTTACCCTTCAGCTTAATCTTGTCACTGGTGGTATTGGCCAGCGAGCGCACACAACGGAAACCGATATACGCACGAGGCTGGTTCTGATATTCATACGAGCGCCAGGCTGAACGGATGTAACTCTCGGGGTCTTTCCACGAACCACCTCGTACACTCTTTTTCTTCAAGCGATAGGGGTCTTCCTTGGCAGCATTGTACTTCAGCTGCGGGTTGATGTCGTTCATCGATTCCACACCGGCCTCGGTATAGATGGTTGAGCACCACTCGGCCACATTACCTGCCATATCATAGAGGCCGTTGGAGTTAGACGAATAGATGCCCACCCGACTGGTTATCAAGTTGCCGTCCTTGGTGTAGTTACCGTTGTCGGGCTTGAAGTTGGCATAGAAACAGCCATTGCCGCTCATCACGTCCTCGTTGTCCCAGGGAAACTCGTTCTGATCCTTGCCTCGGGCAGCATACTCCCACTCGGCCTCTGTCGGCAGACGGTAGCGCTGCACATAGCGGGCTGAAGGTCCCAGGCCACGTAGCAAGAATTGCGTACGCCAGGCGCAAAAAGCGTTGGCCTGTTCCCACGTCACACCCACGACAGGATAGTCGTTATAGGCGGCACCGCTGAAGTAGTAGCGCATGTAGGTCTCGTTCTCTGCATTGGGGAAGTCGTTGACCCAGCAGGTCGTGTCGGGATAGATATTCACTATGTACGTATTCAGGAAGTCCCACTCGCCCGTGTACTGGCGATTGATGGTCTCACGTACAATCTTGCCGTCGTCATTGATATAGGCAGTATCCTTCGATATCCATATCTGCTCATTGGGATTCGGACGGATATCAGTATTCAGGATGCGCTCCTCAGGATTGATGCGGTACTTGCGCTTGGCGGCCTCCGTATAGTCGTAGATTTCATAACGGTAGTTCATCTGGCGCCAGTCAAGCATCTTCTCGCCCGTTACGGGATTGGTGACATAGAGGCTCTCTATGGCACGCTGCTCGTCCTCGTTGGGTTTGCGGGGCAGTGCTTTCTTCCAGTTCAGATGAGGAGTCACGGGGTCGCCGTTCTTGTCTTCCTCTATCTTATAGCTCTCGTCGCCGCCATAGGCAGGATCGGCCAGACGCTCGCGCAGAATGGAGTCGCGCACATAGTTTACAAACTGGCGATACATGGAGTTGGTCACCTCATGCTCGTCCATCCAAAAGCCCTCTACCGAGATGTCTCTGACAGGAGTCTGCTTACCCCAGAGCGAGTCTTGCTTCTCGATACCCATCTTCAGGTGACCACGCTTGATGAGTGTCATACCATGAGGCGTAGGCTCCGTAAAGACACGGCCACTGGTTCCTGTCACCTCACCTCCTGATGCTGAAGACATCTTGCTGCCCAGACAACCAGTCAAGGAGAAAAGTAAAAAGGTAAAGAGGTAAAAAGGTAAGAGCCTCTTCACCATCATGTCTTTTTGCTTATCCATATTTACTTTTATTTCCATATGCTTGTTTTTTATTTTTTACTGATTTACCTTTTTACTTTTTTACCTTTTCATCAAAGTATTCTCACACTCTGGTGTCTGTTGCGTCCCTTCTTGCTGAAGTTCAGCGTGGTCTGATACCCCACGAACAACTCGTGGCTTCCCTTACCCAGGCCGATGGCCGAATTGGTGTAGGCTTCGTAACTGTACCCTACGCTGACACCATGAAAGACACCTCCGATGAGCGCTGTCACAGAATTGGTGGGACTGTAGGCCACACCTGCGTAGAACATTTTCTTCTCATGTTCGTACTTCAGACGAGTTGTCACATCCACCCTGTAGGCTGTACCGTCTGTGCGTGCCAAGACAGAGGGGTGTATCGATAATAACGGATTTGTCAGTTGAATATTGTATCCACCTGTCAAATAATATGTTCGGCTGATGTCAATAATCGACTTTTCACCCAGTTCTATGCTGGGTGCTGTGACGTGCGACACGGAGAAGCCGGCATACCACAAACGGTGCTGATAGTAGAGTCCTGCTGCCATGTCAAGAGCGTTTCCTGTCACGTCAGTGGTCGAGAAGGCCGGGTCCGTGGTGTCGTCCAAATCCAGTTGTGACCCCTTGAACTTCTCACTGAGCATACCCACCTGTATGCCCACGCTGAGGGTTCCTCCAAAGAGGCGCTGCTTGTTGGCATATTGTACGGCCAGCCGCTGATGGGTGAACAAACCGATGTCGTCGTTCATCAGTTGTAGGCCCACACCATGATAGCTGCTCATCAGACGCACAGGCATGTCACCAGCCAGCAACATTGTCTTGGGGTTGTTTTCAAAGCCGACCATACTCATGGCATAGGAGCCCGTCACGTTGATGACAGGTGCCTTTCCCACAGCTGCAGGATTGAACGAAGGCTCCAAAGCCCAGTAGTGGGCAAAGGAGGGTTCCTGCTGGGCTGAAGCCTTGGTCAGAACCATGAGCATGATACCTATTAATATATATAATTTACGTTCGAACACGTTTAAAATAACGCAAAGCATGGTGGATTATTGTATTTTTTTCGTAACTTCGCACCGTCAAATCACTAAAAAGGAATCATCATGGCAACTTCTATCATAGATTGCAACGCCACACTCTCAAAGAGAGAACGACTGGCTCTATTACGCGAAGAACTGCAACGCGAACATCTGAGTGCTTTCATATTTCCCACCAGTGACCCACACAACTCGGAATACACCGCCGACCACTGGAAGGGCCGCGAGTGGATCAGTGGCTTCAACGGTTCGGCAGGAACAGCTGTCGTCACCCTACATTCGGCAGCCCTCTGGACTGACTCGCGCTACTTTATTGCAGCGGCTGAACAACTGAAGGGCACGGAGTTTCAACTAATGAAGCAGAAGATGGACGGCACCCCCACCATCGCTGAATGGTTAGGCAAGGAACTCCTCCACTCTCCCTCCTCCACAGAGGTGGGCATAGACGGCATGACCTCGACAGCCAACAGCATAGAAGAGCTGAAAACCGACCTGCGCCAACAGGGAGGCATCACCCTGCGCACCAATCTCGACATCCTGCAACGCATCTGGACAGACCGTCCTGCCATTCCCATGAATCCCATCGTACCCCAGCCTATAGAATACACAGGCGAGGAGACACCTTCCAAGCTGACGCGCATCCGTCAGGCCCTGCGTAAGGAACATGCTGACGGAATGCTGATGGCATCACTCGACGATATTGCATGGACGCTCAACCTGCGCGGCAGTGATGTCCACTGCAACCCTGTCTTCGTTAGTTTCCTGCTCATCACCACCCAAACGGCCACCCTCTTCGTGCACGAACAGAAACTGACTGCCGAAGCACGCGCCTGTCTGGCACGCTGTGGTGTTGCCACGGCACCATACACTGCCATCAAGGATGCCCTCGCCCGCTATCCGGAATACAATATCCTGGCTGACCCCGACGAGGTGAGCTACACCCTGATGCAAACCATCAAGGCACAGGAATGCAACGCCACACTCCGACAACCGATCGGAGAAGTCGTCAAGAAGTCCTCACCCGTCCCTCTGCTCAAAGCCGTCAAATCGGAGGCTGAGCAACAAGGGTTTCGCCATGCCATGTTGCGCGACGGCATAGCCATGACCAAATTCCTCTGCTGGCTGAAGCCTGCCGTTGCCGCCGGAGGTCAGACGGAAATCAGCATCGACCAGAAACTGACGGCCCTCCGTGCCAGCCAGCCGTTATACCAAGGACTCTCCTTCGACACCATTGCTGCCTACGGCCCCCATGGGGCCATCGTCCACTACGAGGCCACACCCGAAACGGACATCCCCCTGCGCCCTGAAGGGCTGTTGCTGCTTGACAGCGGAGCCCAGTATCAGGACGGTACGACGGACATCACCCGTACCATCGCCCTCGGCCCCCTTACCGACGAGGAGCGTCGTGTCTACACCTTGGTGCTGAAGGGACATATCCAACTGCAACTGCTCAAGTTCCCTGACGGAGCCAGCGGCACCCAGCTCGATGCCATAGCCCGCAAGGATCTGTGGCACGAGGGACTCAACTTCCTGCACGGCACAGGACACGGCGTGGGTTCCTACCTGAACGTCCACGAGGGGCCTCATCAAATTCGCATGGAGTACAAGCCCACCCCATTACGTGCCGGCATGACGGTGACCGACGAGCCCGGCATCTATCTCGAAGGACAGTTCGGCGTACGCATTGAGAACATTCTGCTTATACAACCCTACAAGGAGACAGCCTTCGGGCGTTTCCTGCAGTTCGAGACGCTGACACTTTGCCCTATCGACAAGGCACCCATCATCACCGCCATGCTGACGCCAGAGGAAATCCAATGGCTCAACGACTATCACCAACGGGTGTACGAACAGATAGCCCCCCATTTGGACGAGCCAGAGCGCATTTGGCTGCGCGAAGCCACCACTCCGCTGGCAATACACCAACCATCTGTCGGACATTTGGCATAACTACTGACTACTTAACTACTTGAGGAAGTCTACATTTTCTTGACTTTTCCTTTTTTATTTCAGAAATTTTGTATAAATTTGCAGTCGAAAAAAAAATATTGCAATAATAAAAACAGAGCAAGATATGAGAAAATTACTATTAACAGTCGTCATGGCAGTATCAGCCTTGACCACCAATGCCCAATGGAACAACTGGCACACCACTCAGGCTATCAGTGGAGGTATCGGGATTCTTGGATCGCTCATCGAGTCATCTGAGCGTAAGAAAGCTATGGAAATCTGGGAACGCGAGAAGAAACAGTATCAACCCGTCTTCCAGGGCGTCTATGAAGAGGCTAAGGAACTGGAGAAAGAAGAAAAGTGGAGCGAAGCCCTTGACACTTATGAAGAGGCTGCTAAGATGAATTGCGACTACGGCTATACTGACCAGAAGAACATCTCTGCAAAGATTACCAGTCTCTATGTCAAAGCCGGGCGCACTGAGGAAGGACCCAGCGTAGTCAACAATGCCAGCGTAACTCTGCCCGACTACTCCAAGTATCGCTTCACCCTACAGAATCCCATCAGCAAGGGCAAGAAGTACAACTACAGCACGAAGATTCTTCGTGTCAGCTGCTCAGATACCGAAACCCGCATCGAACTGGAGTGCGAGGCCGACGAACCAAACTACGCCATCTATATCAAGCCCAAAACCTACATCACCAGCAAACACAGCAGCAAGCTCCGTCTGAGCAGCGTAGAGAACATCACCGTGGCTCCCGTCGTCACCAAGATACCTTGGCCCTACCAGAAGCTGCGCTTTGCCCTCATCTTCCCAGCCCTTCCTGCCGAAGATGCCGAGTTCGACCTCATTGAGCCCTCCAGCGACTGGAAGTTCAAGGATCTCAGATGCAGATAAATTATCTTAGCTTTGATTGAAACTGCAAAGGATTTGCACCCCAAGAAGTAACGAAGTCTATACCAATTCCTCCGCCGTGATTAGGAGTAACTCCGATTTGTTTCGGAGTTCTTTCGGAGTTGACAGCAAAAACACATCTCATTTCATAAAAAACAATAATAAATGGGGTGTTTCTTTGTTTCTTTATATAATAATGTGTAACTTTGTGCCGTTTTTTGCGCAAAGACGCAGCAATTATTTATTTTTAGATGTTTTAAAACAAGATGAACGTAATTACGAAAAGTATTCAGTTGCCTGATGGAAGAACCATCACAATTGAAACCGGGAAAGTGGCAAAGCAGGCCGACGGCAGCGTGATGCTTCGCATGAACAACACCGTACTGCTGGCTACTGTTTGTGCCGCAAAAGATGCAGTTCCCGGAACCGATTTCATGCCTCTGCAGGTAGACTACAGAGAGCAGTATGCCGCCGCAGGCCGTTTCCCCGGTGGCTTCACCAAGCGCGAGGGCAAAGCCTCGGACAACGAGATTCTGACCAGCCGTCTGGTAGACCGTGTGCTCCGTCCGCTGTTCCCCTCCAACTATCACGCAGAAGTTTTTGTCAACGTAATGCTGTTCAGCGCCGACGGTGTTGACCAGCCCGATGCCTTGGCAGGTTTTGCTGCCTCGGCTGCATTGGCATGTTCAGATATTCCCTTCGAGTGCCCCATCAGTGAGGTGCGCGTGGCTCGCGTCAACGGCGAGTATGTCATTGACCCCACCTTCGAACAGATGAAGGAGGCTGACATGGACATCATGGTGGGTGCTTCGGCAGAGAACATCATGATGGTGGAAGGCGAGATGAAGGAAGTCTCAGAGCAGGACCTGCTGGGTGCCCTGAAGGCTGCCATGGACGCTATCAAGCCCATGTGCGAGCTGCAGGCTGAGCTGAGCAAGGAACTGGGCAAGGACGTGAAGCGCGAGTATGACCACGAAGTGAACGACGAGGAACTGCGTGAGCGTATGAACAAGGAGCTGTACCAGCCCGCCTACGACGTGACGAAGCAGGCTCTGGAGAAGCAGCAGCGTGCCGAGGCCTTCGAGAAGATTCTGACTGACTTCAAGGAGAAGTACGCCGCTGAGCACACTGAACTGACAGAGGACGAGCTGGAAGAGAAATACGCCATGATGGACCGCTACTACCACGACGTAGAGCGCGATGCCATGCGCCGTTGCATTCTGGACGAGGGCATCCGTCTGGACGGTCGTAAGACCACCGACATCCGTCCCATCTGGTGCGAGGTTTCCCCCCTGCCCATGCCTCACGGAAGCTCTATCTTCACGCGTGGCGAGACCCAGTCGCTGACCACCGTTACCCTGGGTACCAAACTGGACGAGAAGTTGGTTGACGACGTGCTCGACAAGAGCTATCAGCGCTTCCTGCTGCACTATAACTTCCCCCCGTTCTGTACGGGTGAAGCCAAGGCTCAGCGCGGTGTAGGCCGTCGTGAGATTGGTCACGGACACCTGGCTTGGCGCGGTCTGAAGGGTCAGATTCCCGAGGACTTCCCCTACACCATCCGTGTAGTCAGCCAGATCATGGAGTCAAACGGTTCTTCATCAATGGCTACCGTCTGCGCCGGCACGCTGGCCCTGATGGATGCCGGTGTTCCCATGAAAAAGCCTGTTTCAGGTATCGCCATGGGTCTGATTAAGAACCCCGGTGAGGACAAGTACGCTGTGCTGAGCGACATCCTCGGCGACGAGGACCACTTGGGCGACATGGACTTCAAGACCACCGGTACCAAAGATGGTCTGACCGCCACCCAGATGGATATCAAGTGCGACGGTCTGTCGTTCGACATTCTGGAGAAGGCTCTGATGCAGGCTAAGGCCGGTCGTGAGCACATCCTGAAGTGCATCACCGACACCATCGCCGAGCCACGTCCCGAGCTGAAGCCCCATGTACCCCGCATCGAGGCCTTCGAGATTCCGAAGGAGTTCATCGGTGCTGTCATCGGCCCTGGTGGCAAGATTATCCAGCAGATGCAGGAAGACACCGGTGCCACCATCACCATCGACGAGGAAGACGGCGTTGGCAAGATTCAGGTCAGCGGCCCCAACAAGGAGTCTATCGACGCTGCCATTGCCAAGATTCGTGCCATCGTAGCTATTCCCGAAGTGGGCGAAGTCTACGAGGGTACCGTACGCAGCATCATGCCTTACGGCTGCTTCGTAGAGTTCATGCCTGGCAAGGACGGTCTGCTCCACATTTCAGAGATTGACTGGAAGCGTCTGGAGACTGTCGAAGAGGCAGGCATCAAGGAGGGTGATAAGATTACCGTCAAGCTGCTTGAGATTGACCCCAAGACCGGTAAATTCAAACTCTCACACCGTGTGCTGATTGAGAAGCCCGAGGGTTATGTAGAGCGTCCTGCCCGTCGCGAGCGTGGTGAGCGCCCTGACCGTGGTGAACGTCGTCCTCGTCCCGAGCGTGGCGACCGTAACGACCGCGGCGAGCGTCGTCCCCGCCCTGAGCGTGGCGAGCGTCGTGAGCGCCACGACGAATACCATGAGCCCGATAACCACGAGCCCAAGGACTTCACCGACGAGTTGGACAAGATGGACTTCTAATACCTAAAGGTATAAAACAATAAGGAATAGAGGCTGTTTGGACGACAGCCTCTATTTTTTTATGGCTCCACAGATGGAATTCTCCATTATTTTTCGTACTTTTGTAGCCAGATAGCTATGGGAATCACGGAGAATAGTATTCAGGCACTTCAGCAGCAACGGCTGTTGCTACAACTGGAGTACCAGACGGAGAAGGAAGCCTACCGCCAGCAGACCGAGCACATCGGCATAGGGCGGAAGGTCAAACGTGGCGATGCCTGGTGGCCGCTACGCTTCATGAAGAGCTATTATAACTCGCTAAACCAGCTGGCCGTAGAAGTGTGCCGGACGACAGACACGGACATTGAACATAACTTCGAGTTCGGCCGCCCAGTGGTGTTTTTTACTAGTGAAACTAGTTTTACTAGTGAGACTGGCAAGGGGCGTCTTTCCTATTTCAAGTTTACGGGGATGGTGAGCTATGTGGACGGTGACTGCATGGTAGTGACCGTGCCAGACAATGCACAGGTCATAGACCTGCAAAGCGCAGAGAACCTGGGGGTGCAGTTGTCGTTCGACGAAACCAGCTACCGCCTGATGATGGAAGCACTGGACCGTGCCATCCGCGGCAAGGGACGGCTGGGCTATCTGCGCGACCTGTTTTACAGCAAGCAGAAGGCAGAGACCTATACCTTTCAGCCGATGCATTTCCCCTATCTGAACAAAACCCAGGAACAGGCTGTCAACGAAGTGCTGCGTGCCAAGGACGTAGCCATCGTACACGGTCCTCCGGGGACAGGCAAGACCACCACGTTAGTTGAAGCCATCCGCGAGACGCTGATGCGCGAGAGTCAGGTGCTGGTCTGTGCACAAAGCAACATGGCCGTCGACTGGATTTCAGAGAAACTGGTGGACCGCGGCATCAACGTATTAAGAATAGGTAATCCCACGCGCGTGAACGACAAGATGCTGTCGTTTACCTACGAACGACGCTTCGAGGCCCACCCCGACTACCCACAGTTGTGGGCACTCAGAAAGGCCATTCGCGACCTGCGCAGCCACCGCAAACGGGGCGATGAGAAATATCATCAGAAACTGGAGAGTCTGAAGAGCCGTGCCACTGAACTGGAGATACGCATCAACAGCGAACTATTTGGCGAGGCACGTGTCATAGCCTCTACACTGGTTGGCTCGGCCAATCGTCTGTTAGACGGACAGAAATACAATACCTTGTTTATTGACGAGGCTGCTCAGGCACTGGAAGCCGCCTGCTGGATACCGATGCGCCGCGTAGGACGCATCGTACTGGCTGGCGACCACTGCCAGCTGCCCCCGACGGTAAAGAGCATAGCTGCCTTGAAAGCGGGGTTAGGCAAAACGCTGATGGAGCGTATTGCGGAAACCCACCCCGAGGCTGTCACGCTGCTCAAGATACAGTATCGCATGAACGACGACATCATGCGCTTCTCCAGCAATTACTTCTACAACGGACAGGTGGAGAGCGCACCCGATGTGCGATTTCGGGGCATCCTGGACTTGGATACACCTATGGAATGGATAGATACCTCTGAATTTTCAGAAAATTCAGATAATCAGGATGACTCCGAGCTCTCGTTCAAGGAAGAATTCGTGGGCGAGAGTTATGGACGCATCAACAAGGCCGAAGGACTGCTGACGCTGCACGTGCTGCAAAGATACTTTGAGCGCATTGGCAAACAGCGGCTGTTGGACGAGCGCATTGACGTAGGGCTCATCTCGCCTTATCGGGCGCAGGTGCAATATCTGCGCAGACTACTCATGAAGCGTGAGTACTTCAAACCCTTCCGCCGACAAATCAGCGTCAATACCGTCGATGGTTTTCAGGGCCAGGAACGCGACGTCATTGTCATCTCGCTGGTACGCTCGAACGACGAGGGGCAGATTGGTTTCCTGCGTGACCTGCGCCGCATGAACGTAGCCATCACAAGAGCCCGCATGAAGGTCATCATACTGGGCAACAGGAGGACGCTGACACGTCACCCCTTCTACCGACAACTTTGGAAATACATTACTCAACTAAACAATAACGACTATGAAGAAACGTTTGCTGACAGTACTGCTGACGATGTTAATGACAACGACCATGACGGCACAGCAGTTTAACGAGGTACAGTACACCCCCGAGAAAACAACATTTACGCTTTTTGCCCCCCAGCAGGCCAAAAGTGTCAAGGTAAGGCTATACAAGGAAGGCCAAGGCGGCAAAGCCCTGAAAACCATCAAGATGGTCTATCAGAACGGTCGCTGGCGGGCTGAAGTAAAAGGAGACATGAAGGGACGTTTCTATACGTTCGACATGGGACGTGGCGAGTGTCCCGGTGTCTTTGCCAAGGCTGTCGGCGTGAACGGCCAACGTGGGGCTATCATCACTTTAGGCAATACAGACCCGGAGAACTGGCACAACGACCAGCGTCCTGTGACCAAGTCACCTGCAGACCTGGTGGTCTATGAACTACACCATCGCGATTTCTCCATCGCCCGTCCCGAAGCCAAACATCCTGGCAAATTTCTGGCACTGACAGAACCCTGGGCCATTGAGCATCTGAAAGCCCTGGGGGTAAACGCCATTCATATCCTACCTTCATACGACTATGGTTCGGTGGACGAGACGCGCCTCAACCAGCCACAATACAACTGGGGCTACGACCCCGTCAACTACAATGTGCCTGAAGGCAGCTATTCGACTGACCCTTATCGTCCTGAGGTACGCATCCGTGAATTCAAACAGATGGTGCAAGCCCTGCACAAGGCTGGCATCCGCGTCATTCTGGATGTGGTCTACAACCATACCTATGACATAGAGCACTCCAATTTCCAGCGCACCTATCCGGACTACTTCTATCGTAAGACGAAAGACGGAGCCTACAGCAACGGCTCGGGCTGCGGCAACGAGACAGCTTCAGAACAGCCCATGATGCGACAGTTCATGCTGGAGTCGGTCAAATACTGGATAGACGAGTACCACATTGACGGGTTCCGCTTCGACCTGATGGGCGTTCACGACATTGAGACCATGAACCATATCCGACAGATGGTAGACGAGATTGATCCCTCCATCTTCATCTATGGTGAGGGATGGAGCGCCGGAGCCTGTGCCCTGCCCAACGAACAGTTAGGCATGAAGGCCAACATTCCCCAGATGCCCGGTATTGCCGCTTTCTCTGACGAGATACGCGATGCGCTGCGTGGTCCGTTCAGTGACGACACGAAAGGCGGTTTTCTGGCAGGTGTCAAAGACTGCGAGGAAAGTCTGAAGTTCGGCATTGCCGGCTGCATCAGCCATCCGCAGGTGGACATGACACAGGTCAACTACAGCCAACAGCCTTGGGCCGTAGAGCCGACTCAGATGATGAGTTATGTGTCATGCCACGACGACATGTGCCTGGTAGACCGCTTGAAAACCAGCATTCCCGGTATCACAACGGACGAACTGGTACGCCTCGACTTACTGGCCCAGACCGCCGTCTTCACGTCGCAAGGCGTCCCCTTCCTGCTCAGTGGTGAAGAACTGATGCGCGACAAGAAAGGAGTACATAACTCATTCGAATCGCCCGACAGCATCAACCATCTGGACTGGCAGAACCTACAACACTATCCACAGGTGTTCGAGTATTACAAAAACCTGATTGCCCTGCGATGCCACCATCCAGCTTTCCGCTTAGGCTCTGCCGACCTGGTACGCAAACATCTGGAATTCCTGAAGGCTCCCCGTCAGATGGTAGCCTTCCGCCTGAAGAACTATGCCGGTCGTGACGACTGGCGCAACATCATCGTCATACTGAACGCCTCGAAGCAACAGCAGACCCTCCGCATCCCTAAAGGCACCTATACCGAGGTGTGCTGCGACGGTATCATCAACGAAGCCGGCTTAGGCACTATTCTGGGCGGCCAGATAATGGTCAGTCCCCAGTCGGCAATGATCTTGCATGACTAATATTGATATCATCAACTAATAACAAATTATCAACGAACCTATGAAGAGATTTTTATGGATGACGTGCTGTCTATGCACAACTGTCATCATGAGGGCAGCAGAGCCCTTTGTCCTATTCCAGCCCAAGTCTGACGCCATCCCCCTGACGGGAGCAGTCATCGTGTCAGACAACCGTGAACACACCTGTGTGCAACGAGCCATCGCCAGTCTGCATGAAGACTTCAAGCGGGTTACCGGCTCAACAGCGACCAACGAGGAACGGACCATCATAGTCGGTACCGTGGGTTGCAACAAGCAGATTGACCAATGGGTCAAACAAGGTGAGCTACGTGACCTGAAGGGCAAAACGGAGAAGTATATCATCAAGACCATCGGTGACCAACTGATCATTGCAGGCTCAGACAAGCGCGGCACCGTGTTCGGCATCTATGAACTGTCACAGCAGATTGGTGTATCGCCTTGGTACTGGTGGGCCGACGTGCCTGTAGCCAAGCACGACCAAATATTCATCCAAAGAGGTGAATACACGGACGGTGAACCACAGGTGCGCTACCGTGGCCTGTTCCTAAACGATGAGGCTCCCTGTCTGACTTCGTGGGTGATGAATACCTTTGGTACCGACTACGGCGACCACCGCTTCTACGAAAAAGTATTCGAACTGATTCTGCGACTAAAAGGTAACTTCCTCTGGCCGGCCATGTGGGGCTGGGCATTCTATGCCGACGACCCGTTGAACTCAAAGACAGCCGACGACATGGGTATCATCATTGGCACCTCACACCACGAGCCCATGGCCCGCAACCATCAGGAGTATGCCCGCCACCGCAGCGAATGGGGACCCTGGAACTACCAGAAGAACCAGCAGAAGCTGGACCAGTTCTTCCGCGAGGGCATTGAGCGCATGAAGGGTACTGACGACATCGTGACCATCGGTATGCGCGGTGACGGCGATGAAGCCATGAGTGAAGATGCAGACACAAAACTGCTGCAGCGCATCGTGGAGAACCAGCGTAAAATCATCAAACAGGTAACAGGCCGTCCCGCCAAGGAGACACCTCAGGTATGGGCACTCTACAAAGAGGTGTTAGACTACTATGACAAAGGAATGCGTGTCCCAGACGACGTGCTCATCCTGCTGTGTGACGACAACTGGGGCAACGTGCGCCGTGTGCCTACTGCCAAAGAGCGCCAGCACCCTGGAGGTTGGGGACTATACTACCATGTAGACTATGTCGGTGCTCCCCGCAACTCAAAATGGATTAACGTCACCCCCTCGCAGAACATGTGGGAACAGCTGACTCTGGCTGCCGACTATGGACTGGATCGCATGTGGATACTCAATGTGGGCGACTTGAAACCCATGGAATACCCCATCACCTTGTTTATGGACATGGCGTGGAATCCCCGTTCCGTCAGTCGCGACGTGGTAGCCACCCATACACGCCCCTTCTGCCGCCAGCAGTTCGGAGATGAGCAAGCCGACGAAGCAGCCCGCCTGCTGAACCTCTGCTGCAAATACAATGGTCGCTCGACCGCTGAGATGCTGGATGCCTCCACCTATAATATAGAAACAGGCGAATGGCGTCGGGTGGCAGATGACTATATGCGACTGGAAGCCGAAGCCCTGCGCCAGTATCTGACGCTACAGCCTGAGCAGCGCGATGCCTACCAGCAACTCATCCTGTTCCCCATACAGGCCATGTCGAACCTGCACCAGATGTATTACGCCGTAGCTATGAACCGCTATCTGGCCAAGCACAACCTGCCCGAAGCCAACCAGTGGGCTGAACGCGCCCGTCAGGCTTTCCGCCGTGACTCACTGCTCTGTGCCGCCTACAACCATGACATCAGCGGTGGCAAGTGGAACGGCATGATGACCCAGAAGCACATTGGCTACACCTCTTGGAACGATAACTTCCCCGCCGACCGGCTGCCTCATTTGAAAGCTGTGGCGAAGAGTGAAGGAGGCTATACGTTCACCATGAACCACGGCTACGTGGCTATGGAAGCAGAGCACTACCATCAGGCTACGCCCGCAGCCAAAGCACAATGGACTGTGTTGCCTGACATGGGACGCACGCTGAGCGGTATGACGCTGATGCCCTATACGGAAAAAGTCGATGGAGCAGCACTGACATACCAGTGGAAAGCGCAACCCTGTTGCGGCAAACAAAACAAAGACAACGTCAAGGTACACATCGTTGTCAAGTCAACACTGGACTATCTGAACAAGGGTGGACTGACCTATACCGTTTCGCTGGACGGCAGCGAACCCCAGCGCATCAACTTCAACCACAACCTGAACGAGGCCAAGGAGAATATCTACTCGGTATTCTACCCCACCGTAGCCCGTCGCGTGGTAGAATCGGTGGTGACACTGCCTATTGACAACAGCAAGGCAGCGCATCAATTGACACTCTGCCCTGAAGATCCTGCTATCGTGTTTGAAAAGATAGTCGTCGACGCTGGCGGCTACCAGCCTCAGTTCCTGTTCAGCGACGAGTCAGCACATACTCGCCGCCCTTAACAGTCTGCAACTCATATACATCCTTCTCTGACCTATGGACAGAGTATGGCGTTGCAATGCCCTTTTTAAGGCCCTTGCCCTTAAGAGGGGCAAGACTGCGTAAACGACACTTACCGCCATGACGCGAACGGATGACCGCCTTCTTCAACTGGCCGTCTTTCCAGTCTATATCGACCTCGTAACCTCCACGGGCTACCAGACCCTTTACGGAACCATCCTTCCATACGGAAGGCAAGGCGGGCAAGAGATAGATGAATCCATCATAACTCTGCATCAGCATCTCGGCAATGCCGGCGGTGCAACCGAAGTTGCCGTCAATCTGGAATGGCGGATGGGCGTCGAACATATTGGGATAGGTACCGCCACGCTGCTTGACAGTGCCGAAAATGAGGAACGTGTCAGCCGTCAGCGTCAGCTGGTCCTTGATGAGTTTATAGGCATGTTCGCCGTCCAGCAGACGAGCCCACGAACAGACCTTCCAACCCATGGACCATCCCGTCGACACATCCCCGCGAGCCTCCAACGACTTGCGGGCAGCTTCCCACAATTTGGGGGTGCGGTAGGGTGAAATTTGATTGGAAGGATAGAGCCCGTAGAGATGGGAGAAGTGACGATGGTCGTCCTGCGGGTCGTCCAGGTCGTCGAGCCACTCCTGCAACTGGCCCCAACGGCCTATCTGCATAGGCGGCAACTGCGTCAGCTGGTCGGCGATGGTCGGCAGCAGGGCGTCGGTGTTACCAATGATCTTAGCAGCCTCCAGTACACTGGTGTACAGTTCTGTCACTATCTGGTTGTCCATGGTCACACCAGCGTCCAACGGTGAGGGACGTCCCTTGCCGCCATGCTCGGGTGACTCGCCTGGGCAGACCACCAGATAACCCTTGGTGGGATGTCTCTGCAAGGTCTGCGTATAGAAGCGGGCGGCCTCCAGCATGATGGGGAAGTATTGACGCAGAAAGTCCTTGTCGCCCGTATAGAGATAGTGCTCCCACAGGTGTCGGCAGAGCCACGCAGAACCCATAGGCCATAGTCCGGTCTGTGCACGGTCTACAGGACCCGTGATGCGCCATTGGTCCGTATTATGATGCAGCACCCAGCCCTCGGCACCATACATGTCACGGGCGGTCTCACGTCCCGTCTGGCTGATTTCACGGATGAGCTTGAACAGAGGCTCGTTCAACTCCGTCAGATTGGTGACCTCCGAGGGCCAGTAGTTCATCTCCAAGTTGATATTCGTCGTGTACTTAGAGTCCCACGAGGGTAGCATCTTGTCGTTCCAGATGCCCTGCAGGTTGGCAGGGTTCATGTTGCCAGGCTGGGACGACGCAATGAGCAGGTAGCGACCAAACTGGAAATAAGTAGCCACAAGGTAGTTGTCTGTACGTGTGCCAAACAGCTCAATACGCTTGTTCACAGGTTCTTTGGCATACGCGTCATGACCCAGGTCGAGCGTGACGCGATTGAAATACTTCTGATAGGTCTTGACGTGTTTCTCCTTCAAAGCCTGATAGCCTATGGCCATAGCATCATGCAGGCGTTGCCTGGACTGAGCAGCCTCGTCACCGGTTATGTCCTTATAGCTTTTGACATTGGTGCCGATGGTCAGGTAGACGACGGCCTCGTCGGCACCCACCACACTGAGACTGCCATTGCTGCTGGTCACCTGGCCTCCCTTGGCAGCTACCGCCATGCGTCCCTGAAAGCGAACCTTGCCCTTCAGGCTCTCGTGCTTGGCCGAGACACCTAACAGGGTACACTCCATTCCCTCATTGCCTATCAAAACATTCTCATGAGGCGACGTCATGTGGGCAGTAAACGTAATCTTCCCGCTCTCGCTGGCCGTCAGTCGGACGGCAATGACTTCGTGGCCCCCCAATGGGGCAATGGTCTCACGTTCGTATTGTACGCCGTCTACCGTATAGCGCACCATGCTCCTGGCATGGTCCAAGTCCAGCCATCGCTCGTAGTCGCTGTAGTCTGCGTGACCGGGCATAGCGATATACAGGTCGCCAAAGGGCTGATAAGGCATACCCATATTCTTGCCGGCACTAAAGGGCATTACCTGGTCGTTGGCCAACTGCTGGGCCTCTTTGTACTTGCCCTCGAAGATGAGCTGGCGTACCTTGGGCAGTGCCTCCTTGGCATTGGGATTCACCACCTGGTTGGGCTGACCCGCCCAGATGGTCTCTTCGTTCAGTTGGATATGTTCCACGGCAGGCGTACCGAACACCATGCCACCGATGACACCATTGCCTATTGGTAATGCCTGCGTCCATGTCTGTGCAGGGCGGTCGTACCATAGTCTATACTCACGTGCCGTCAGTAGCAAGACACTCTGAAGTACGGCAATCAGAAGAAAAGTCTTTTTCATTTGTATAGTGATTTAAGTGCTTCGTCGGGTTCAATCTCTATCTTGCTCTCGTCCAGCATCGAGCGATCCAGACCGAAGACGCCTATGAAGAAGTCGTAGACAGCCTGACGCTTGTTCTCCTTGAAGTCGTGACGCTCGTTAGGCAGATGCACATTGCGCACCTGATCCTTGGCATCGTAGAACGAATAGATACGTTGTAGATAGGGAAACTCCAACGTGGGTACTGACGATGTCCAGTCGCCTCCGTCGCTGACGATAAGCATAGGCTTGGGAGCCATCACCGCAGCCAGTTCAGGCTCGCAGGTGCCACCGGCAGCCAGCTGCACCGGCTTGCCGCTCTCGCAGGGACAGCCACCGTCAAAATGGCTGGCCAGATGAACCACAGGAGCAGAGGCCGTCACACGGTCGTCCAACAGCGACAGCAGCACCGTATGCGTACCACCGCCAGAGCCACCCATCACGCCCACACGACGGGTATCGATATCCTTACGATGTGTCAGCATCCAGTCCAGCAGCAGATAGCCACAGGCAGCCTGATAGACATGGGCACGACTGCTATGGTGAGCCTCAGCGCCTACCTCCTTCTCACTCTCGCCCCAGCCATACAAGTCAAAGTCCACACAAACGGCTCCCATACGGGCCAGCGTACCCAACCGCTGCTGCTCGTCCTTGCGATAGCGCATGGGCCAATGGCCGTCAGGACAGACGATGAGGGCGTGCCTGCCCCTCTTCGTCGAGGCATAGACGGTACCAAACAAATGCTGCCCTGGAGTCAGCTCCATGCAGATGTTTTGTGTAGTATAGCCGTCGTGCCTACGAATCTTCGACAGGATGACAGGATGCTCCGTCTGGCCCCCTTTGCCTTTTACCATGACACACGAGTCCA
>Ga0247611_10004021_pt1 | contig 20902 bp, 16 predicted proteins | sample 177DNAGHGhighgp2_FD_192422 | JGI IMG/M metagenome (GOLD analysis project Ga0247611, IMG submission 192422) | Sheep rumen microbial communities from Palmerston North, Manawatu-Wanganui, New Zealand - 1770 DNA GHGhigh gp2 | ecosystem: Host-associated > Mammals > Digestive system > Stomach > Rumen...
TCGGATGCGCGACTCTCCCCGTGGAATATAAGCTCCGCATCGAGCATAGTCTTGCCGCTACTTTGGGTCCGGGGAGCGGCAACCCGACGGTGACGGCGTGAAGCCGTGGCAGAGCAGTTTTGTGCCTCCTTCAATAAGCGTCCGCAGGAGGGTGGTGCGCGGTATTGTGTTGCGGTAATCATAGCTTGAACATGATGGACTTAGAAACTACAATACCGCTACCTTCGCTGGCAATCACGGCTGCAGCCTTGGCTACCTTGATAATGCTGCTCTTGAAGTAGATTGAGCCCACACCACAGGAGCGCACAACATCAATCATCTGATGACTCATGTTGGAAACCTCATCATCCGTGAGAACATGCCTATTTGGGCCGTTCTCAAGACCCACCAGAAACATATCGCAATAGCCAACTGCTGCCTTAACCATGTCGAGCGAGGTCTGCTGGTCAATAACAGGCTCAATCGAGGCAAAGGTCTTGATCCCCATAGAGTGGATGCTCTTCATCGCTGCCACACGATCAGCATTGGGAGAAGCGCCAGTCTCGAGTTCATCGTGACCAGTAATCGTGAAGCCTACTGCAAGAAGGCCCGTGCTTGCGCCCTTTGCAAGCAGCTCTTGACCCTCGGGAGTGTTTACCCAGCTCGTGAACTTGGTCAGCATCTTCACAGGTACACCGGCCTTAATGATAAGGTCGAAGGCCTGCTTGAATAGCGGGAAGGTAGCCTCTTGACCGGGATCGCTAGTGAACGTTGCGAACACACCATCAGCGGCTACAAGTTCATTCTTGTGGTTAACAAGATCGTGTGCAACACGAGCCAGAGCATTAGCTTCATTCTTGAATTTCTTCAGTAACTCAGGGGTGTCGCCTCCAATGGACTTGCTGATGATACCGTGTTCTCGATAACAATAAATGCATCCCCCTCTGCACCCTTTAAAAAGGTTGAGCCCATAGCCTTGAGCGGCATACTCTCCAGCGGGACCCTTGGGCTGATAGAATGCGGTCCAAGAAACGCTCCCAGGAGTATTACCCTTAGTGTCACGGCTGATCTCTTCGTTCTCACCCTGAGGAGTGGGTGCCTGAGCTACAACTACGCCCTGCTCAGTTCCGGGCTGTACCTCGGTCTCCACCTGGGAGAGTTCGGCCGTTTTGATAGATTCACAACTCATAGATTACTCTATGTTAAGTTCAGTGGTTTCCTCGTCGCTGGCTGCGGTATCGTCCAGCGACAGGGGCTCGGCCTTACTCTGGTAGGGCTCTTCCCAACCTGCGCGCGTTATGCGGCTGGTGAAACTAGTAAAAAACAAACTTAAATTTCTCATAATCAAAAAATTAATTTATAAATATATATCATTTTGTAATAATCTAATGCTGCCGCCCTATTTAGAACCGGCGGGCGGCCGTGCCGGGAGAACAACTCGAGGTCGTGAGGTCGGTGCCAAGGTCGAGCCTTGTCAGTTTTGGAGTGCTTATCGGTTGTTCCACCTAAGCCCATCGCAGTTCTTTAGCTGCTCAAGGACAAGATCATAATCGAACAAGAGCACTCTACCGGCGCGGATCACAGCAGGAGGCTTGATCGTTGAGTCGAGCCATCTGCTCACTGTAGATACAGATACGCTCAATTCTCTGGCGAGTTCCTTCTTCCCGTGCAGTATCTTCCTCTCTTTGGCCTGCTCGGTTGAAGGCTTCCCGGCTACAGCGGCATCAATAGTGTCGCGGATCAGGCTCGCGATTTCTTCGCCGGTCATGTCAACTACTCGTTTACCGAGCAAGTTGGCGTCAGTTGTATTTCTAGAAGTCTTCATCGGCCATACATGCAGCAACAATTTTGCCTTCGTGCCAAGGGGAAATAGGGGAGTGCACTTTTTTGGTTGGATTGGTTTAATTCGCTGGATATCAAGCAAAAAAGTTGATAGGGGATAAGGGGGGGCAAAAAAATGAAGAAAACTGACTGACACCTGCCACTTTGTCTTTTGTCAGGTTGTACAGGTTGTCATGCATTAGTGGGAGTGATACTGATGTGTGAACTATGTTGGCTAGTACTAAGTTATATCGCTGGTATCGTTGCGGCCCTGCGGCACTCTGTGGGCGACATGCAACGGCGTGAACGGGCGTCTTAGTGACCGGTCTGAACGGCAACACCATCTTCTTGCCCACCTCTGGCTGCCGCTGGGGTAGGGCGCTCGAAACGGGTTCGTACGGCTTCTATTGGTCGCGCACGCTCCGCACGGTCAACTCCAACGACGCGTACTTCCGGGACTTCGACTCGGGGGGCGTACTGGGGCTGCTGCTGCCGCTACACGGTAGCCGTTCGTGCTGTGCGCATCTTGCAGAATTAGCGCCCAGACCTCCCCTCCAACAGCAGGAAAGACGATAGCGTTAGTCACGCTTGGGTAATTGAGATAAATATGTTATCTTTGCAACCGAGTAAACGATGCTATGACTTATGTGTGATATAAACGAAGAATCCATGATGGTTGAGAAATCTGATTTGTGCATGTATAAATTGGAATCGCTGTGCTATCGACTGAAGTGCGCGATCATCGACCACTCTCTAAAATTGCCGTTGTTGGCATCGTTCCGATATTATCTCGATGGCATCGCATCTGAAACCGAACTAGGCGTGGTGGTTGAGATGCTGCATGATTGTTGGATGTATGCTTACCCGACGAGCATGTTTGATAGATCTTTAAAATCAGGATGTTCATGGACTGATGTTTTAGTAGGCGCAACTAAAGTCTTGGATGAGAACGATTATATCGATGTGCTTCATTTAAGATACGCTGCCGAATTTAACTTAGATAAGTCGAACCCAAAACGACGTGCTTTTGAGGACTATGAAAAGTACTTCGTTAAGCTTTATCATATTGTCAATGATAGGTGTTCAGGGTTTGGTTTGAGGATAGATGGAAGATTTATGCTGACTCGAGTTATGCCGACTGATTTGAGCATGGCTGCGCTGAAAGGCATTTATCAGTATCTAGTGAGCAAGAAGGACATTGAGCCTAACAAAGAAGCCGTATTTTTAGCAATCTTCAGCTCCTCGGTGATAGCGTTGTCACAGAAATTGAGGTGGATGCGTACGACTAAGAGTGGGCTTACAAATTATTCTTGTTTGTTCATTCTAATGAGGACATTGGCTAGCAAGAATGTTGATGACAATGAAGTCAAATCCGTGATCACGAGTGTGTTCTGCGAAGGAGACGGAAAGACAATAGATGTGAGTAAATTGAAGAAACGTGCTAAGAGCGAAGACCAACAAGTATTCGATAGAGATATTCAAAAAATCATATCGAATTATGCGCCGAAAACAGGAAGGGGGGGGTACATTGGGGGGAAGCACCCCATCGGATAAAAAATAAGTGACTGATTTTCAGTCACTTATAAAATCGATTGTGGAGCATAGCGGACTCGAACCGCTTACCTCAACACTGCCAGTGTTGCGCTCTACCAGATGAGCTAATGCCCCGATTTGCGGTTGCAAAGGTAATACCATTTTTGGAACTGACAAATTTTTTGGCTGATTTTTTCGGAAAAATGTTTTCTTGGCTTACCATTTGCTATGGATGAAATCGCAAAATGTCACTTTTTTGACAAAAAAAGCAAAAATAATGCTTGTTGGCATGATTGAAATCCAAAAAAGTAGTAATTTTGCAGAAAATTGGCAACTATGGCAGAAATGGAGCTGAAAGATAGAATGAAATCAATGTCGGACAAGGTGGAGACCCTGGGACGGCGTTATCTTGCGCTCCTGAGCGAAAATAAGGACATGAAACAGCAAATCGAGCGCCAGGAACTCGAGATTGCCAAGCTGGAGAAGGAACTCTCGCAGTTGCGCATCGACAATGAATTCCTGCGCGTGGCGCATTCGGTCCCCGGCAACCCCGAGGCGGTTGCGCGCTACAAGCAGCAAGTTGCCAAGATGGTGCGGGACATTGACCGATGCATCAAACAATTGAACGCTTGACACGAGAACCGTTATGGCCGACAATAATAAAGTGAAAATATGGATTCAACTGGCCGATGCCAACCAAATCGCCTTGAGTGTCAATCCTGGTGAGGAGGAAAGCTACCGCAAAGCCGAGGAGATAGTTAACACGCTGTGGACCAAATGGATGGATCGCTTCAGCGACACTTCGGGCAATGTGATGGCAAGGGTTGCTTTCCAGTTTGCGCGCCTCTACTTGGAGGCTTACGGTGAAAACCGGCAGGTCAATGAGTTCCTGACTGATTTGGACAGCCAGCTCGACACCTTGTTGGGTGCCGAGGAGTGATATCGTCGCTGCGCCATGGGCCCACTGTGGCGGTGAAGCGATGAAAACATTGTTGAAGAAATTAGGTTCCTGCACCACTCTGTGGAAGATGTGGCCGCCATGCCCGTTGATGGGTCATGGGGTCGCCTCAAGCCCGAGTGGCGCGTTTTGTTTAATATTTAACCAGTAAAAATGAACATAATAGTAACTGTGATTGTAGCCATCCTGGCGATGGCAATTGGCTGCGCAGTGGCGATGTACTTGTCTCGCAAGAATGCCAAGTCGCAAGCCAACGAGATTATTGAGAAAGCCCGCCTCGAGGCCGAGGTGCTCAAGAACAATGAGGTGCTCAAGGGCAAGGAGGCCGGTATGACCATCAAGAGCGAGGCCGAGAAGGAGGCCAATGCGCGCTTGACCAAGGTGCAAACCAGCGAGGCCAAGCTCAAGCAGCGCGAGATGGCACTCAACCAGCAGCAGGGTGACTTGAAGCGTCGCAGCAGTGAGGTGGAGAACCTCAAGGCCAGTGTCGAGACCATGAAGATGAATGTGGATAACCAGATGGCCCTGCTCGAGGACCGCAAGAAGGAAGTGGACAAGCTTGAGAGGAGCGTGCGTGACACGCTGGAGCACGTGAGCGGCCTGTCGGCCGAAGAGGCCAAGGAGAAGCTCATCGAGTCGCTCAAGGACGAGGCGAGGACCAATGCTGCAAGCTATATCAATGACATCATGGATGATGCCAAGATGACTGCCAACAAGGAGGCTAAGCGCATCATCATCGAGACGATCCAGCGCGTGGCTACCGAGACTGCCGTCGAGAATGCTGTGACGGTGTTCCACATCGACAATGATGAGATCAAGGGCCGCATCATCGGCCGCGAGGGCCGCAACATCCGTGCCCTGGAAGCTGCCACTGGCGTGGAAATCGTCGTTGACGATACCCCCGAGGCCATCGTGCTGTCGGGCTTTGACCCTGTGCGCCGCGAGATTGCGCGACTGGCCCTGCATCAGCTGGTGAGCGATGGCCGCATCCATCCGGCCCGCATCGAGGAGGTGGTTGCCAAGGTGCGCCGCCAGGTCGAGGAAGAAGTGATTGAGACGGGCAAGCGCACGGCCATCGACATGGGTATCCATGGCCTGCATCCCGAACTGATACGCCTCATCGGCAAGATGAAATATCGTTCCAGCTATGGCCAGAACTTGTTGCAGCACTCGCGTGAGACGGCCAACTTGTGTGCCATCATGGCCAGCGAGCTTGGGTTGAACCCCAAGAAGGCCCGCCGTGCAGGACTGTTGCATGACATCGGCAAGGTGCCCGATGATGAGCCCGAGCTGCCGCATGCTCAGTTGGGCATGAAGCTGGCCGAGAAATACAAGGAGAAGCCCGACATCTGCAACGCCATCGGTGCGCACCACGACGAGGAGGAGGCCACGAGCCTCTATGCTCCCATCGTGCAAGTGTGTGATGCCATCAGCGGAGCTCGTCCCGGTGCCCGCCGCGAGATTGTCGAGGCCTACATCAAGCGTCTCAACGACCTGGAGCGCTTGGCATTGTCCTATCCGGGCGTTGTCAAGACCTATGCCATCCAGGCCGGACGTGAGCTGCGTGTGATCGTGGGTGCCGACAAGATCAGCGATGCCGAGACCGAGAAGCTCTCCAACGAGATTGCCCAGAAGATTCAGGACGAGATGACCTATCCCGGACAGGTGCGCATCACCGTCATCCGCGAGACGCGTGCCGTGAGCTATGCTAAATAACGGTGCTACCGCCACATGATGATGGATGAGAATAACAACAATCAAGTGATCCTGCCCGATGTCGCTGACACCTGTGTGAAATGCGATGCTGGTGCTTGCAGCGGATGCTGCAGCAATGACGTTGGGCGGTGCAACCTCACCAGCACCAATTGGCTTGAGGATGTCCCCGACAATGATTTTGACATTGTCGAGGTGCTCTTCAAGAACACGCGGCGCGGGTTCTACCGCAACAGCACCCACATTCCGCTCAAGCGCGGCGACTGGGTGGCTGTCGAGGCCAATCCCGGGCATGACATCGGCCGCGTGGGCCTGACCGGCCGTCTGGTCAAGAACCAGATGAAGCGTGTCAACCTGCGCAAGGATGCCGAGATATTGCGTGTCTTCCGCAAGGCCAAGCCAGCCGACATGGAACGCTATGAGCAAGCCAAGGCACGTGAGGAGGACACGATGATCCGCTCGCGCAAGATTGCCGTGGACCTGGGGCTCAAGATGAAGATTGGTGATGTGGAGTATCAGGGCGACGGCAACAAGGCCATCTTCTACTATATCGCCGACGAGCGTGTGGACTTTCGCCAGCTCATCAAGGTGCTGGCCGATGTGTTCAAGATACGCGTCGAGATGAAGCAGATTGGAGCCCGTCAGGAGGCTGGCCGCATCGGCGGCATCGGACCCTGTGGGCGCCCGCTGTGCTGTGCCACGTGGATGTCGAGCTTTGTGTCGGTTGCCACCAGTGCCGCGCGCTTCCAGGACATCTCGCTCAACCCGCAGAACCTGGCGGGGCAGTGCGCCAAGCTCAAGTGCTGCATCAACTTTGAGGTGAATGCCTATGTCGAGGCCATACGCCAACTGCCTGCCAAGGATGTGCATCTCGAGACCAAAGATGCGACCTACTATTACTTCAAGGCCGATGCCCTCAAGCGGGAGATCATCTACTCGACCGAGCGCAATGCTCCGGTCAACACGGTGACGCTGACGGCGGCTCAGGCCTTTGAGGTCATCGCACTGAACAAGAATGGTATCAAGCCCGAAAGCCTGAAACCCAACGATGACGGCAAGCAGAGCTCGCCCTTTGGCGACCTGTTGACCCAGGACAGCATCAGCCGCTTTGACAAGAAGAAAAAGAAAAAGAAGAAAAAGCCTGCTGCCGACGATGCCTCGCGTGGCTCCAAACCCGCTGTGAACAACGGTCATGAGCCTGTCGAGGCCCCCAAGCCCGAACGCAAGCCGCGGCAAGGCAAACCCAAGCGGCCGCCACATGATGATGGCAATCAACCCGAACGTCCGCCCCGCCAGGGCAAGCAGCGCCGCCAGGAGCGTCAGCCGCGACCGGTCAAGACCTTCAAGCCGCGCAAGGACGTTGCTGGTAACCCACAGAACTCCAATGGCCAGAACCAGCCAAATAAGGACTGAGCGGCACGCCAGGTGTCGCATTGTAGCACATGCGGTGGCAATGACAACGGTCATTGCCGCCGTCATGCTCTTGATGGCAGCATGCCAGCGCAAGCCCGTGATGGCTCATGGACAATTCAAGCACCTGCCGCCGGCCGGGTGGCTGAAGACGATGTCATTGACCTTCAACCCCGAGTTTGACGACTCGACGATGATCTGCGACCTTGTCCTTGCCGTGCGCCACGATAACCGTTATCCCTTTACCAACCTATCGCTGGTAGTCGATATCATCGCTGCCGACTCGACAGTCAGCCGCCACCCGGTTGACCTTGCCCTTGCCGATGAGTATGGCAACTGGTCGGGTGGGGGATTTGGCTCGCTCTATCAAGACCGGGTGACCATCACCACGGGTGTCACCCAGGCCGATGCCCATGCGGTCGTCGTCTGGCAGGCCATGGCCGATTGCGACACCCTGTGTGGTGTCACCGATGTGGGACTCATCACCAACCCCAAATGATAGAAGAAAAAACGGTTTCAAGGGGAGATTTACTGCGCTTTTTGTCAATTTGTGGTGGACCCCTTTGGTCAATTGGTTAAAAATACCTAATTTTGCCTCGCTAAAAAACTCTTATCATGAAGATAGACAAGACCCAAGCCCGAGAAACACTTGTGCAGTTGCTCAAGTACGGTGTGATAGGCGTGCTCAACACGCTCATCACTCTGGTCACGTTCTATCTGCTCAACACACGCCTGGGACTCTCCTATGGCATCTCAAACGTCACGGGCTACATACTGGGAGTGATCAACAGCTTCCTGTGGAACCGCAACTGGGTTTTCAAGACCAAGAACAACTTCAGGCGCGAGCTGCTGCTGTTCGTCTGCGGTTTCCTGTTGTGCCTGGCCCTGCAGTTGTGCGTCAGCTGGGTGCTGCTCGAGGGCTTGGGCTGGAAGAGCCTGCCCGACGACATCATCCCCTTCTTCCCGATGCAGAAGGCCGGTCAGAACATCGTCATGGTCCTCGCCATGGTAGCCTACACCCTGGCCAACTACATCTACAACCGCTGTGTCACCTTCCGTGTCGATCCCAAGGGAACCCCAGGCAAGTCGTGAGATTATGGTACTCCCTGAACACATCTTCAAATTAATAGAGAAGCATAGCGGCCGTGCGGTAACTCGTTCGGCCGATTGTGAGTTTATAGCCCTGGATATTGAGTCGGTGACGGGAGAGCACATCGGCGTCAACACCATCAAGCGCCTGTTGGGCTTTATCGATGACGAGCGCCAGCCGCGTAAAACTACCCTTGATATCATTGCCCGCTATCTGGGCTGTAATACTTGGGAGGAGATGATGGGACGTGAGGATTCATTGATGAGTTCGGCTTTTGTCCCTGGCAAGCGTAAGGAGGTCATGGTTCGTGACCTTGAGGTGGGCAAGCGCGTTCGCATCAGTTATCGTCCCAACCGTGTGGTTACTATCGAGTATCAGGGGGACTATCATTTCACAGTTATCGAGAGCATCAACAGCAAGCTGCAAGCTGGCGATGTGTTGACCTTGACACACATCATCCACCAGTATCCATTACTGGTGAGTGAGGTAGTGCGTAGCGGGCAATCCCTAGGCGCTTTCACTGCTGGCAATCCCTATGGCATCACCTATAGTCTGCTCAGGTCATGATGGATACTTCAGCGTTCACGGACCCCGGGCAAGAGGCTTTTCCTGATGCCGAATTGCTGCCCCTGGGGGGATCTACATGCCAGTGCTATCGTGTCAAGTTATACGGCAAGCTGCACTTTCTCAAGCGCCTCAAGCCCGAATTGCAAACCGACCCGCGCCATGTGGCTGCCCTCAACAAGGAATTTGAGACTGGTTATCGTCTGGAGCACCCTTACTTGGTGCGCTACATCAGCAAGAGCGATGATGGCATCCTCATGGACTATGTCGATGGCGAGACATTAAGTGAGTTCACTGCAAGTAACCCCGATTACTTCAAGAACCGCAATAATGCCGACCGCTTCTTGCGCCAGTTGGCGAATGTGGTCGGGTATCTGCATTCCCATCAGGTCATCCATCTTGACCTCAAGCCCGATAATATCCTGATTACCCGCATTGGCCATGACGTCAAACTCATCGACCTGGGCTACTGCTATACCGATACTTATACCGACACGATGGGCCGAACCGACAGCTATGCGGCTCCCGAGCAGTTCGACGGTTCTGACGACGTCGATGTCCGCACCGACATCTATGCCATTGGGCGCATCCTTCAGACCTTGCCGTGCGCGCCATTCTATCATGACATCATCGACCGCTGCACCCGTCCCGACAAGTCGCAGCGTTTCCCGACGGTCACTGATGTGCTGGCCCGGCTCGACCGCCGTCCATCATCCCGTCGCTGGATATGGATGCTGCTGGTGCCCTTGATTGCCGTGGGTGCCTATCTCTATCAATCCTCGACAACAAGCTCAGGCACAGCTGCCCCTCAGCGTCAAGACACGACAGCGGTCCAGCCCGTTGACACGCTTGTTGCAGTACCCGCCAGTGATCCTGTCGATGAGCAGGAACCGCCAAGTCCCGACGTGCAGCTGCCCCAGGCTCCACAGGTCGAAGTCCCTCCCACGTCAACCGTCGACGAGGAGCGTTTGTCCAGCCACCATGCTCATGGGCAGACCAGCGACAGGGCACAGCGTCTGGAAAAACAAGTGCAGGACGATATCGACGACCTGTATCGCATGGCGCGCTCGGGACAGCTCGACCCCATGAACCTCATGTACATGAAGCAAAGCCTGCCCAGGCAGATCCGAGAACTCATTGAGCTGTATCGGCAGGAAGGCAAATCCGAGAAAGTCAGTGAATGGTATTACAAGCTTGACGTGGTGGAGTCGGTCCTTGGCCAGATCATGACGTGACGGCAAATGGATGCAATGGATGATGGTTGTTGTTTCAATTTGAAATATTTTTGTGACGAATAAAAGAAAAAGTCGCTCACGCGCTTGCGTTTCTGCGAAATTCTTCTTATATTTGCAACGTCGCAGCAGGACTGTGACAGGACATATTATAAGGTAGCGTTTGGCTATTCCGCACCGGTGAATCTCGACAACTCACTTTGCAATAGGAATAACAGGAAACGCCCCCTTAGCTGTAGGGCTATATGCGTACGGCATGTGCGCATGTTGGCCCCCTTCTAAGGTGTGAGCGACTTTTCATTATTCGTTGCAAGGCAGTCGAGAGCCCACCAGTGGAATAATGTCTAAGTAGGCTCACACTGCCTTATATTATGCCCACATCCTATACAATATTGTAAACCTGCATCTTCTTGAGCCTACACGATGCTCAAAACTCATGATTATTATGGATAGTTCTAAAGTTAAAACGATTATTGAAGGTGTTATTTCGATTATTGATGTGAATTCCCAAATTGTTTCGGATGAGACGATTGAGAAACATTTTATTCAGGCTGTCAACGCTTTTCATGAAGGCTCAATTGATTTTAGTACATTTGTTAGCAAATGTTTGGCTCAAGGATTGATTACAGGCAAACATTGGAACCAAGAAATGTATGATTTAACGGCTGGCCTGCACTTCATTGATTTAGAAAAGATGCAGATTGCATTTCCTTGGTAGTTTTATGTATTGCTTCTTCAAAAAGATATTCGGTCGTAAATGTCTGATTATGAAAAAGAATTATTTTGTTAGGGCTTTATTGTTGATACTCATATCTTTAATATCGGTATTACCCACCAGGGCTCAGTTTAGTGGGTCGGGTAGTGGAACCGATGATGATCCATACTTGATTTTTAATGAGACACAACTCGCCCAAGTGTCTAACTTTCTGAATCAAGATAGTGTGGTGTTCAGGTTGATGAAAGACCTGGATTTAACAGCTTGGATTGCTGAAAACAATCCACGACAAGGCTGGCTTCCTATCGGCGTTGAATCAATGCCCTTTATGGGAAAATTCCTTGGAAACAACCATAAAATCACTGGCTTAATGATTAACCGGTCATCCACTGATTATGTTGGCTTTTTCGGGTATTTGAGTAACGCGACTATAGAGAATCTGTCAATTGAAGGGAGTTCTGTTACTGGATCATCTTGTGTTGGAGGTTTTATTGGCTATTCTATTGGGTCAGAAATCACCAATTGTAATTTAACACTCTCTGCTTCAATAGGTGTTGAAGGAACTAACAATGTAGGAGGTTTCGTGGGGCAGTCCTACAACTCTAACTACTTCTCATTTTCCGTTAACGCATCAGTCCAAGCTCAAAGTATTCTTGGCGGATTTGTTGGCTTAGCTGAAGGAGGCACTTTTCAATATGGAAATATTATTGGTCAATATGTCAGCTCTGGCAATTACACAGGTGGATTTTTAGGTAAAATGACAGGTGTCGTTATTTCTGATATTGACCTAAAGGGAGATGTGAGAGGCCAAGACTACACTGGTGGTTTTGCCGGTTGCTGTTCAACAGGATATTTCTCTAACTGTAATGTAGAAAGCAATGTTGATGGCTCGCAGTTTGTTTCTGGATTTATTGGATCCTTAGAGAATACTACTTCATCTTTCAACAATATCTACCATAAAGGGACGATATCTGCTTCTGGAGATTATCTAGGCGGAATTGTTGGTGTGAGCAACGGTGGCTGTATTGAAGAAATGGAAAGTTGTAGCCATTTCGGAGACATTCTAGGCAATAATTATGTTGGAGGTCTCATAGGTGCTACATTGAACATTGCAGATAAGCCTGTATTGCATAAATTTTATAAAGCTAGATGGAGCGATGCTCGTGATGCTGTGTTTTTTCTTCAAGAGAAAATTATTTCTGGAACATCGTCTTTAAAAAGCATTAATAATTGTATAGCAATTGGCAATATTATTGGGGAATCCTTTATCGGTGGAGTTATTGGCTCCACAATAGCAGGAAAAGGTTATACGAGTATTAAGAAGACAGGAAAAGATCCATCGACAGTTTACTATTATTTTTATTTCGACGAAAATATGCAGTTTTTAGGTAAAAGTTTTACATACTATGACTACATTGAGAATACTATTGATTTATCTCTCACAAATAATTACTATTGTGGTACTATACAAGGACTAAATAATGTCGGCGGATTGGTCGGTTATAAAAGCGGTGGTGCAATTTATAATAACTATGTGAATTCTAATATTTTTGGGGCCCTTGATGTCGGAGGTATAGTGGGACAGGTCAGTGATGAAAAGGATGGGAATTATCAAGCTACTACAATTCTAAAGTCTAATGTGTCGATTTTAGGTACCATTTCTGCGACAACTGAAAATGTGGGGCGCATCTATGGATTGATCTCCCCTGAGACTACAATCATAGGAGATTTGGGGTCATCGGAGTCAAACCGGGCATTAACTCAGGCACATGTTATCTTGAGTGGTATTGCTCAAGATATAAATGATGACTTGCAAAACGGAACGAGCATCGGTCCGTCAGCATTAAAATTGAAGGCCAATTATGTCTCTTGGGGATGGAACTTTGATGAGAATTGGGATATTTTGGAAACTGAGAGTTTTCCGTATAAGAAATATCAAGCCGCACCTCCTGTAATCGAGAGCAATCTCATTTCTCAGGCAACAAGTATTTCAGGAAAAAGCGTTGATGGTGGCACGGTCTATCTTTTCTATAAAGACCGAGATGCAGTTTCTACTGAAAGCAGTAACTTTAGGTGGTCATTTGATACAGAACCACTGCAAAGTGGTGCCATTGTGCAGATCTACGCAGATGTTGAAGGCATGGCACCTTCCTACTTCACAACCGCAACTGTAGGATATCCTGGAAGTGGAACAGAAGATGACCCATGGCGAATCTATACAGCAGAAGACTTGCAAGGAGCATCCAATAGAGGCAATTATAAAGTGATGAACGATATTGATCTGACTTCATGGATTGATGAAAACAATCCAGAAAACGGATGGGTTCCCATTGGCCGCAATAGTGGTGATGTCACATTTATTGATGGTGATGGCCACACAATTTCGGGATTATGGATCAACACCACAGATAACTATAATGGTCTTTTCTCAAACTTTTCTACAGGACAGATTAAGAATTTGACTGTAGAGGTTGCCTCTGGTAAAAGAATCAAAGGCAGTGACTTCACTGGAATACTCATCGGCCGTAATGCCAACGGTAGTATAATTAATTGCTCGGTTAAAGGTGACGTTGAAGGCACTATTCATGTAGGCGGTATTGCTGGTTATACCCTATCAACATCAATTTATAACGATGAGTTTGATGGTAGCGTATCATCAGGTTCTGATAACGCATATGTTGGCGGATTAGTTGGTCTTGCAGAAGACTGTACAGTATCAATTTGCCGTAGCAATTCAACAGTAACTGCTACAAATTCTAACAATCAAGTTGGTGGTTTGATTGGGTGCACTGTAGGTGGATCAATTGATAAGTCCATTGCGAACACTATTTTATCAACAAGTAGTGTTGATGGTCACGTGGGCGGTTTAATTGGCCATTGTGAATCTGTTGTCACGCAATCTCTTTCCAAAGGAAGTGTTTCAGCAACAGGCAATAATTCATACACCGGAGGTCTTATCGGTTATGCCTTGTCGCCGATTAGTGATTGCTATAGTACTGTTGACGTAGAAGGTACTCTATTTACAGCGGGATTGGTTGGATATACTTTTAATAGTATCGACAGATGTTATGCTACTGGTGACATCTATGGAGTGATATATGGAGCCGGAGTTGTTGGCGAACTTGATGGTATGAATGCAAGTCTGACCAATAGTGTAGCGGCTAATAACATTCTGTCTTTATCAGCTCAATCCTCTTGGGGCAGTCGAGTAATTGGTGGTTTTAAGAATGGAGCGGCAGATCCCGACTTGAGCAACTATGCTCTGAGCACAATGCAAGTATCTCTTAATAACGTACCGCAAAACAAAACCGATGACCTGGTTGAAGGTATTGCCAAAACTATAGAAGAATTGAATCAGCAAGTAACATACGTTGGCTTGGATTGGGATATGGAGAACGTTTGGGGCATTGATGAAGGCCAAGGTTATCCTTATCTGTTGGCGCTCTCGGGTAACGAACCAAGCTCCGATCAGCTCCTTGGCGATGCCAACGGCGATGGTTCGGTAACAATTACCGATGTGGTGTTAGCTGCACAATTTGCTGTCGGCAAAACTCCCAGCGTATTCATTGAGGAAAATGGAGACGTGAACGGCGATGGAAATATCAACATCACCGATGTCGTTATTATTGCCAACATCGCTGTAGGTAAGACGACGATGACCAGGAAAGCTACAGCAGTAATGACTGAAAGCAGCGACCAGTTGGTTGCCTCACCCATCGAAATCAAAGCCAATGAAACGCAAATTATCGAGGTTTCCCTAGACAACTCCGTTGCTTATAGTGGTTTCCAAATGGATGTCAATCTGCCTGAAGGCGTGGAATTGGTGGATATTCAACTTACCGACCGTGCCATTGAGCATAGTTTTATTACTGGAGACATCCTGGGCAAGAAACGTATTCTTGGTTTCTCAGCTGGAAATGAACCGATTGATGGTTCATCTGGTTCATTACTTGTGTTGACTGTCAAAGCAAATAATGCTATTATTAATGATGAAGTGCTATGGTTGAACGATATCCTTTTCGTTGAACCCAATGGAACAACGCATCATTTTGATGATACGCCATTAACCGTCAGTGTAATAACATTTGTGAATGAGTTGCATAGCAACAATGTCAAGATATATGGCGATGATGATCAGATTGTTATTGAATCTGAGATGGATGGCAGGGCAATGATAGCATATCCTGATGGCCGTTCCAGATGGATTACTATTAGCGCAGGTCACAACGTTGTAACTGTCCAGAGAGGTATCTATATTGTGAAGTTTGGGGATAAGGTCGTTAAAATCAACATCTAATTCAATCATATCAATGAAAAGAACAGTTTTATCAATTTGCTGCATGGTACTGGCTTTTGCCAGTGCCATGGCGGCCAACCGTCTTTATATCGAGGACTTTTCCATTGATGCAGGTGAGACCAAACAGGTTGCTGTGTTCATGGAAAACGATGATATATTCACAGGTTTTCAGTTTGATTTGGTTTTGCCCGAAGGATTGACTATCGAAACTAAGAACAATGGCGACCCCAAAGTGACAATTAATACCGATCGTGCTGATGATCACCAAACGATTACCAATTTCCGAGATGACGGGCGCATCAGCATTTTGCTGATGTCACTCGCTAGCACTGAGATTTATGGAAACTACGGCGAAGTGCTCTATCTCAAATTGACTGCCGATGAGAATTTCAGTGGTAATCACTCCATTTCGTTGATAAATATTGAGATGACGACGCCTGCAGGTGTTGCCGTAAATCCTTCAGATTCCCATTGTCAAGTTGCTGGTCCCGTAACAGTAGTTGATTTGACAGGAAGGCTATATATTGAAGACTTTACAATTGATGCTGGTGAAACCAAGGAGATCGCTGTGCTTATGGAGAATGAGAGTACATTCACAGGTTTTCAGTTTGACTTGGTTCTGCCCGAAGGATTAACTATCGAAACTAAGAACAATGGCGATCCTAAAGTGACAATTAATACCGATCGTGCTGATGATCACCAAACGGTTACCAATTTCCGAGATGACGGGCGCATCAGCATTTTGCTGATGTCGCTATCAAGTAGTGAAATTATGGGCAATAGCGGTCCTATTATTTATCTCAACTTAACGGCTAGTAACGATTTTAATGGAATTCACCAAATCAGTGTAATCAATGCTGAAATGACAACCCCCAATGGTAATGCTCTCAACCCAGATGACACATATTGCTCTGTCACTGGAGTAAATGCGGGTGGTGAATCACATGGATCCCTTCTTGAATTAAATACCAAGATGGCCAAGTTGCCGTTGGACCAAACCATTCAATTGGCTGTTACAACGCCTGACGCAGGAGCCATCACCTGGACCAGCGAGGATGAAACTGTGGCAACCGTCGATGCCAATGGTCTTGTCACAGCGGTCAATCCTGGCATGGTAGCCATCCATGCCGTGAGTGCCAGTGGGGACTCCACCTGGTGCGCGGTATGGAGTTATCTCCCGGGCGATGCCAATGAGGATTGCATTAGGGATATCTCGGATGTAACCCTGCTCATCAGTTGGATCTTAACCCAGTAACACCACATTGGGATTGATGAGTCATCACAGATCAATAAGATGAATAAAACGGGAAGGGCACTTCAGAATGTTCTTCCCGTTCTCTAAATCAGCCTATGGGTTCTATGAGTTGTTCGTTTGCTCTATATCCAGCAGTGCCTGTTTCTTGTCGGGGCCGGGGGCGTAGCCGCCGGGGGTGCCGTCCTGGTTGATGACGCGGTGGCAGGGCACGACGATGGCCACGGGGTTGCGGTGGTTGGCCTGCGCGACGGCTCGGCTGCCCTTGGGGTTGCCCATGAGTGTGGATTGCTGACCATAGGTGATGGTCTTGCCGTAAGGGATCTTGAGCAGTTCTTCCCATGCCTTGAGCTGATGGTCGGTGCCCTGGAGGTCAAGCGGCAGTGAGAACTCGCGTCGCGTGCCGTCGAAGTATTCTCCCAGTTGCTGGAGGCACTGGGCGAGTAGGGGAGTGACGGCCTCAACGGGCTGCAGCTTGAGTTTGCTGGCCATCTTGTAGACAGCGGTTTCGTCCCACCCAATCAGGGCGATGCCCCGTGTGGTGGCGGCAATGTGCAGCAGGCCCACGGGTGACGGCATTGTGGTGTGGCACAGGTGTCCCTTGTGGATGGGCTCGATGCCCAACTCGGCGGCTTTGTCGAGCATGAGCCGGTGGGCCGAGGCATAGTCGTTGCTGATCACGCCGTCGAGGATGGCGTCCTTGATGGCATCCTTGATGTAACCCACGGGGCGCGATGGGGTGAGGCCGAATGTCGTCATGATTTCCTCGCCATCGACGGGCGGCTGGAAGTTGCGCACACGGTCTTTTTCCTCGATGTCGACCAGCTTGCGCTTCACCAGGTCAAAGTTGTCGCGAAAGCGCTGCACCTTGTTCTGGTTCTTGCTGGTGATGTCGGCCTTGCACAGGGTCATCAGGTCGTCGATGTCGTCGCCCGCGTCAAAGAGCAGCCGCCTGACAGCGCTATCGGTCACCTCGTCCTCGACCAGCGCGATGGGTCGCATGTGCAGTCCCACGAGTTTCTTGACATACTTCATGTGCTCGTTGAGCGGCAGGCGCATTTTGCCGAAAATCTTGGGCACCATCTTCTCGCCGATGAAGTTGTGGTTGTGGAATGTCCATCCCTGTTGCGGATCCCAGCGCTTGGTGCGCGCCTTGCCCACGTCATGGAGCAATGCGGCCCATCGCAGCCACACGTTGTCGCTGGCCTGTGCCACATTGTCGAGCACCTGCAGCGTGTGCATGAAGTTGTCCTTGTGTCCCCGGCCATTGACGGTCTCGACACCCTTGAGGGCGGCCAGCTCGGGGAAGATGAGCGGCAGCAGGTCGCAGTGGTCCAGCAGCCGCCACCCTCGTGAGGGCCGGTTGCTGCGCATGATCTTCATGAGTTCGTCGGCGATGCGCTCGCGCGTGATGATGCGGATGCGCCCCGCGTTGCGACGGATGGCGTCGAACGTCTCGGGGTAGATGTCAAAGCCCAACTGTGTGGCAAACCTCACGGCACGCATCATCCTCAACGGGTCGTCGCTGAAGGTGATGTCCGGGTCGAGGGGTGTGCGGATGATGCGTCGCTCCAGGTCGCCGATGCCGTCGAACGGATCGAGCAACTCGCCATACCGGTCCTTGTTTAGGCAGATGGCCATCGCATTGATGGTGAAGTCGCGCCGGCGCTGGTCGTCGTCAAGCGTGCCGTCCTCCACGATGGGGTTGGCTCTCGCGGTGATAGGACTCGCGGCGTGCTCCCACAAACTCCAGCTCCCACTGGCGGGTCTTGACCTGAGCGGTGCCATAGGTGCGGAACACGGCCAGGTGGGCGCGCTTGCCCAGTCGGCTGGCGACGGCACGGGCCACGTCGATGCCGCTGCCCACGGTCACAAAGTCCATGTCGTTGCTGGGACGCTCCAGTAGGATGTCCCTCACATATCCACCCACGACGTAGCACTCGCGGCCCAGCTGATCGGCCACATCGCCCACCAGGCGCATGACTGGCAGATTGACGTGCTGTGCGATTCTTTGACGGTCAATTTCCATGATTTTTGTTTTTTTAGGTTGCAAAAATACTTCTTTTTTGGCGCATTATTTGCGCATGTTTCCAAAAATCATTAATTTTGCACCGCAAAACAGCCCCGTGACAGGCTTCGAGCATTCAAAAATCAATATTTCCCGCATTTTTTTGGAACCATTCAGTAGCACCTGACAAAAGCATTTATTGTCAATCAATCACTACTTAATGCATAATCGAGAAAAATGAACTGAAGGGTTGATTTCAGGATAAATCATTGACATTTATAATCTTGTGTTGTGGCGCGAGGAACGCCCCTCTTGTTAACGGTTATCTCATGCCGTGTGCGCCCAGGCACAGAACGAAACAATAGAATATGTACAACATCGATCAATTGAATGAAATGAACGAGGACCAACTGCGTGAGTTGGCAAAGTCGATGGGTGTGAAGCATGTCGATGCAATCACTCATGACCACCTCGTGTATGAAGTGCTGGATCATCAGGCCGAGGCCGAGGCCGCCAATGCGCCCGAGCCCGCCAAGCGTCGCCGTGAACGCATCCGCCAACCGGCCGCCAAGGCTAATGGCAACGAGGTGACCAAAGATGATGCCGTTGCATCCAAGAATAAAAAGAAAAAACAGGATAAGCCCGAGGAAAAACCTCAAGCACAAGCCGATGTCAACCCGTCGGCAGGAACTGCCGATGAGGCCGCCATCGTTCTGGAGGCTCCAGTGGCACCGGCCAAGCGCAAGCGCGGACGCCCCTCGGCCGCCGAGAAGGCCGCTCGCGAGGCCGCCATGGCCCAGCAGGCCACGACCGAAAGCAATCCGGCCGAGTCCCAGGCCGCACAGCCCGACCCGGTTGCCGAGCCCGCCACCAAAGTTGTGGAGGACAACACCAAGCGTCGTCGTGGCCGTGCCAAAAACAAGCCGGCCGTTGCTGACGAGCCCACCCTGCCATTTGACTCTATCGAGGAGCCTGCGGCTGTTGAGCAGCCTGCTCCCGAGCCCATGGTGACTGAGGCGCAGCAAGAGCCCCAGGACGCTCCTGAATCACAACCCGTGCAGGCCGAGTCGCAGCCCATGGAGCGAGAAGATGTGTCGCTGACCTCCTTCTTCAACACAGGCTCTGGATTTACCTTCAAGCCTCGCACCCAGCAGGAGCGCGAGGAGGCCATGCGCCGTGCCGAGGAGGAGCGCAAGCGCGCTGCCGAGCAGGCCGCCGTGGCTCCCATCGTTATCCAGGAGCCCAAGGTGGTCAAGGAGAGCAAGAACAAGAAGCGCAAACTCAAGCAACAGCAACAGCAGCAGATTGCCGAGGTCAACCCCTATCTGGACCAGCCCTATAACTTTGATGGCATCCTCGAGGCACAGGGTGTGCTCGATATTGCTCCCGAAGGTTATGGCTTCCTGCGCTCGAGCGACTACAACTACCTCACCTCGCCCGACGACATCTATGTGCAGCAGTCACAGATCAAGGCCTATGGCCTCAAGACCGGCGACGTGATCGAGGGAACCATCCGCCCGCCCATGGAGGGAGAGAAGTACTTCCCCTTGAGCGAGATCAAACTCATCAACGGGCGCACGCCCGCCTATGTGCGCGACCGCGTCCCCTTTGAGCACCTGGTTCCCTTGTTCCCCAACGAGAAGTTTGACCTGGTGAGCAAGACCCACCCCACCGTCTCGCAGCGAGTGGTGGACATGTTCTCGCCCATCGGCAAGGGACAGCGCGGCCTCATCGTGGCCCAGCCCAAGACTGGTAAGACCATGTTGCTCAAGGAGATCGCCAACGCCATCTCGGAGAACCACCCCGAGACCTACATGATCATCCTGCTCATCGACGAGCGTCCCGAGGAGGTGACCGACATGGCTCGCAGCGTTAATGCCGAGGTCATCGCATCGACCTTTGACGAGCCTGCCGACCGTCATGTCAAGATTGCCGATCTGGTGCTCAGCAAGGCTAAGCGTCTGGTCGAGTGCGGCCACGATGTGGTTATCCTGCTTGATTCCATCACCCGTCTTGCACGTGCCTACAACACCATCGCCCCGGCATCGGGCAAGATCCTGACCGGTGGTGTGGATGCCAACGCCCTGCAGCGTCCCAAGCGCTTCTTTGGCGCGGCACGCAACATCGAGGGCGGCGGCAGCCTGACGATTATCGCCACCGCGTTGACCGAGACCGGTTCCAAGATGGACGAGGTCATCTTTGAGGAATTCAAGGGCACCGGCAACATGGAGTTGCAGCTCGACCGCAAGCTCTCCAACAAGCGCATCTTCCCCGCCGTGGATGTCATGGCATCGAGCACGCGTCGTGACGACCTGCTCTTGCCCCAGGAT
>Ga0247611_10004022_pt1 | contig 20902 bp, 16 predicted proteins | sample 177DNAGHGhighgp2_FD_192422 | JGI IMG/M metagenome (GOLD analysis project Ga0247611, IMG submission 192422) | Sheep rumen microbial communities from Palmerston North, Manawatu-Wanganui, New Zealand - 1770 DNA GHGhigh gp2 | ecosystem: Host-associated > Mammals > Digestive system > Stomach > Rumen...
TTCCTCACCTTTACGACTCGCTTGCCGTGTTCGTCAAGATAGACGATACTCTCGCCAGAAGGCATACGCTTGCGGTCGCCAAAGTTCAACCATTCCTCGTGTGGCACATAAAGGCCGTTAGCCTTTGCAATAGCTATTAGGCGAGCGCCCTCTGCCGTTTGCGCTGCATTTCGCGTGCCTTGCTCGTAATCTCCATATTGTTCAGCGGATAGCCCAACCTCGAACACTCTAATATCGCTTCGGCTGCTATCTGCCTCACTCCTGCGTTCAAGCTCTGCACGTACTGGAGTGCGTTCTGTCCGTCTCTTAAAGAGAGCATCGATAACTTTTCTTCCATACTTCCACATAATCTTATGTGACAACTTGCGGTCGCAAATTTACAACATTTCCACGAGATAATGTTATTTTTACATTTAAAAGTTCTCAGAATTAGAAAAAAGACATGATAATCGGATAGCCATAATCGCTCTGTTATACCCGAATTGGAATACTATTCGCCATAAATAACAGTTATCTTAATGCCGACTTCAGTATATTCTTCAGCAGATAGGTGGCGTTCTGATTACGGGCCACGCCCTCGGAGGCTGTTCTATAATGGCTACAAACGCCTATCCGGATGCTCGGAGGATGAATTAACGCAGAATGACCGTAAATAAAAGGCAAGACAGGGAATAATAGGGAATCAAAGGATGAGGGGAAAAGGCGAAGCGAACCCAGTGAAAAGAAAGCCCGTCCATGCGGAGAAGTCAGCACAGACGGGCGGTTGTTTTTCTCTTTTTTATGATCAAAGCGGGTACTCCTCAAAGGCATAGAGCACGGTGGAGAGATAACGTTCGCCCGTGTCGGGCAGCAAGACAACGACCTTCTTGCCTGCGTTCTCAGGACGGGCAGCCACCACCGAAGCACCGAAGGCGGCAGCACCGGAAGAGATACCGACGAGGAGCCCTTCCTGCTGGGCCAGTTCACGACCAGTCCTGATGGCATCGTCATTGTCGATGTCCAGCACCTCATCAATTACACTGGCATCGTAGGTCTTGGGAACAAAGCCTGCACCGATACCCTGTATCTTGTGGGGACCGCTCTGTCCGCCGTTCAGCACGGGAGAGCTGGAAGGTTCCACAGCCACCACTTTTACATCAGGATTTTTCTCCTTGAGATACTTGGCGACACCACTGATGGTACCACCCGTGCCCACGCCGGCCACAAAGATATCTACTTGTCCGTCGGTCTGCTCCCAGATTTCCGGTCCTGTGGTGCCATAGTGCTTGGCGGGATTGGCAGGGTTTTCAAACTGTTGCAGGATAACGGCACCGGGAATGCTTTCACGCAGTTCTTCTGCGGCACGGATGGCTCCCGGCATACCGTCTTTTCCAGGTGTCAGTCTCACTTCGGCGCCATAGGCTTTCACCAGGTTGCGTCGTTCCACACTCATCGTCTCCGGCATGGTGAGGATGAGGTGATAGCCCTTTACGGCCGACACGAGGGCCAAGCCTACACCTGTGTTGCCGCTGGTGGGCTCGATGATGGTGGCGCCGGGCTTGAGTATGCCTTTCTGTTCGGCATCTTCTATCATGGCCAGGGCTATGCGGTCTTTCACACTGCCACCCGGATTGAAGTATTCAACCTTGGCAATAATCGGGTTCTGCAGTCCTTTCTGGGCAGAGAATTTGTTCAGCTCAAGCAGAGGAGTCTTTCCGATCAGCTCTGTCAGTTGTTTTGCAATTTTTGTCATAAATGTTGTTTTTTTATTGTTTTTCTTAACGATGAATTTTTTTTATTCCTTTACGATAGGATAGAGTTCAATGAATGCTCCTTGATGACTCTTACCGTCTTCAATGAGTTCTGCGAACTTCCTTCCTACGGTGTCTATATCATGGAAGCCAGGCAGGGCCATGTTGCCGTTCAGGTCTGTTGTGGTGGGACCAGGGTGAACAGAGAAGATTTCTATGGGAGTCTTGCTCTGCTGAAACTCTATGGCCATCACGCCCATCATGGCATTTTGTGCAGCCTTACTGGTCACATAGGCCAATGGGTGCCAGAAAGGACTGATTTCAGACGGAACCGTGATGTTGACGATGCGTCCCTGATTCCTGCTTAACAGTGGTATCAGTTCCTTGGTCAGCAGGAATGTTCCGACGAAGTTCACCTCCAGTGTTTCTTTGATGTCTTTGATGGATGTCTGGCTGCTGTCCACGCTCATGTCACCTGGTATGCCCGCATTGTTTACCAGCATTGACAACTCCGGATATTTCTCCTGAATTTCTTGAGCGGCATGCTCAATGCTGTGAAGGTCTTTCAGCTCTATTGCCACCCAACCCGGTATGTCAATACCCTGCGACCTCAGTGTTTCAATGGCTGCCAGTGCGCGCTGCTCATTCCGGGCACCTACCACCACCTTCCATCCGCTAAGGCCAAGATGCTTGGCAATGCCGTAGCCAATGCCTTTGTTGGCACCTGTCACAAGAACCGTTTTTCCTGTCAGTTGATTGCTAATCATTGTCTTGTTTTTTGTAATGACGAGTGTAAGTTATTTTTTTGTCAGATGCTTTCCAACGCCTGGTTGAGGTCGTCAATGATGTCATCGATGTGTTCGGTGCCGATGCTCAGGCGCACGGTGTTGGGATAGATGTGCTGTTCTTCCAGCTCTTGGGGCGTCAGCTGCGAGTGGGTGGTGGTATAGGGGTGGATAACCAGGCTCTTTACATCAGCCACGTTAGCCAGCAGCGAGAATATCTGCAGATGGTCTATGAAGTTCCAAGCTTCTTTTTCGCCTCCCTTTACTTCGATGGTGAAGATGCTTCCACCTCCGTTGGGAAACAGTTCGGTGTAGAGCTGGTGGTCGGGGTGAGTGGGTAGCGACGGATGGTTCACCCGTTCCACTTTGGGATGCTTTGAGAGGAACTCCACCACCTGGGCAGTGTTGTAGGCATGTCGTTCTACACGCAGGGAGAGCGTCTCCAGTCCTTGTAACAGAATCCATGCATTGAAGGGGCTGATGGCAGCTCCGGTGTCGCGCAGGATGACGGCACGGATGCGGGTTACGAAGGCTGCAGCACCTGCCACATCGGCAAAGACGGCACCGTGGTATGACGGGTCTGGCTTAGCAAGTGTGGGATATTTGTCAGCATTGGCTTTCCAGTCGAAGCTGCCACCGTCAACGATCACTCCACCCAGACTGCTACCGTGTCCGCCAATGAACTTAGTGGCAGAGTGCACCACCACGTCGGCTCCGTGCTCTATCGGACGGATGAGAAACGGTGTACCGAAGGTGTTATCGACGATAACCACCGTGTGGTGGCGGTGGGCAATCTCTGCTATGCGGTCTATGTCGGTGACACTGGCGTTCGGGTTGCCGAAGGTTTCAATGATGATGGCCTTGGTGTTATCTTTGAAGGCGGCCTCCACTTCCTGGAAGTCGGCGGGGTTGACGATGGTGTTCGTTATGCCCTGCGTAGCCAGCGTGTGCGCCACAAGGTTGAAGGTTCCGCCATAGAGGTTGTTGGCCGCAATGATATGGTCGCCGGCCTGCGCCACATTCTGCAGTGCATAGGTGATGGCAGCAGCTCCCGATGCCACGGCCAGACCTGCCACACCGCCCTCAAGGGCTGCCACGCGGTCTTCGAATACCCCCTGAGTGGAGTTGGTGAGTCGGCCATAGATGTTGCCGGCATCGCGCAGTCCGAACCGGTCGGCAGCATGCTGAGAGTTGCGGAATACATAGCTGGTGGTCTGGTAGATGGGCACGGCGCGCGCATCGGTGGCGGGGTCGGCCTGCTCTTGTCCCACATGAAGTTGCAAAGTCTCGAAGTGAAGTTTTTTGTTGGTACTCATAATCAAAGCCCTTTCTTTTTATTGATGTTTATAAATTTGTTACTTTCCACGTTGCAAAGGTACGCACATTCTGCAACATGGGAAATAGCACGAAAAGGTGATTTGCACTACCACATTCGTGGTATTTCCACATTCTCAGCCAATGGCCTACTTGGGGTTCAATCCATTTTCACTATCTTACGACTGTAGGCACCTCCCTCGGTTACCACATGAACGGTGTAGTATGAAACTGAATATCTTTTTCATATTCTGAATGCATGAAATAGTTGAAACATGTGATTTACTTCAAAACCTTTCGGCTTTGGCCGTTCTGCTTGATAATGTAGATTCCTTTCTGCTGCCCATCATTTACTTTGCGTCCCTGCAGATCGAACATCAGATTGTTGCTTTCTTCATTCTGCATAAGATGCGAAGCTTCGCCAATGCCTGTGGCAACGCCACCAACAGAGAGCGTGAAACGATTTTCGGCAGTTCCTGCCTGTGCGGTAAAGGTATAAGCCTCTTCGCAAAGGTTCACCTTGTTGCCTGTTTCGTGGTCGGTTAGCATCATAGCGGCAGGTGTAACAGCTTTGGTGTTCAGTGCTATGGTGAACTGCCCCGCCTGTCCGAAGTGTGCACCAAGAATGATGTTGCCGTTGCCAAGAGGCCGCTCGTCGATGGCATAGCGTATGCCGTTGTCGAAGACGTAGAGCTGCGGAACGATTGTATTGTCGCTCATAAATTTCGATGCGTCGCAGCTAATCTCATAGTCCATCTTGGCCTCGGGGTTGATAACCAAGCGAGCGCGGTCGGTGAAGCTGCCGTCGGTAAGCGTGAAGTTATATACCTGTCGGTTGCTGTTCAACGTGGCAAGTTTTCTTGGTGCACGGGTATATTCGTTTTGGCTGATGCTATAATCATGCATGCGACCTTCGGCCTTGAACGTCATGCTGTTGGCATCTGCAGGGCATTGCACGAAGAATGCCTGATTGGGGGCAAGCACATAGTCGTCGTCTATCAGGGAGTAGGCCGTGTAGTTGCCGCCGCTGTAATAATAATTTCCATTATACACCGTTATCACACCGTTGTGCTCAATGCAGTGTGTATTGAAATAGGCAGGATAGGGATTGCCCACAAGGTTCCACGAGCTGTTGTGTGCATGTTCCGATGCATAGGTGGCCAACGGTTTCACCACATCTTGACAAGTGAAGATGTTGTTCTTCTGTGCATTGTCAACAGCCTTGAACACAAATTCCACAGTGTTTGTTCCTTCATTGGCGCAATGCAGGACATACCCTTCTCCGGCTTTCAGCACGGTGTCGTTGCTCATGTTTTGCCACGTGTTGCCTGTGAGAGCTGCGCGGTCGGCTCCCGAATACTTGCGTATCACCCATAGTGTGCTATCGGTGTATGTAATGTCGGCAACATTCACATCAAAGGGGAGCGAAATAAAGTTCCAGCAGTTGGTAGACACTTTCATGCTGAGAGAAACATTGTCGGCCTTGATTTCACTGTTCGTTAGCATGGTACCACCTTGCTGTTGTACAAACGATCCCAAATTAAATGTGCTATTGGCACTGACGGTAAGTTGCCCGCCCGGTGCCAGCGTAACATCCACTTTGTCGGCCAGTCCGTCGAAGCTGGTAATAGTGAATGCGCTGTTCACATGAAGTTCGGTAATTGTTTCGTCGAGCGGCACAATTTGGTAGAACACATTCCAGCTGTCGCTCAGCATATATGCCGTCAGGCTGAAGGCAGGCACATGCAGTGTGGCAGAGTTGCCCTCTCTGCTGAAAGCAGATGTAGACAGAGGTACAACGGCTCGGCAATAAACATCCTTCAGATTAGAGCACCCCAAAAAGGCTCTAGTCCCCAGTTCCTGTAAACAAGCGGGCAGGCTCACCGTGGAAAGGCCGGAGCAACGGTAGAACGCCAAGCGGCCAATGGAGGTGACGGCGGGCAGGCTCACCATGGAAAGGCTGGAGCAATTCCTGAACGCATTGTCACCAATGGAGGTGGTGGCGGGCATGCTCACCGTGGAAAGGCTGGAGCAACCAGAGAACGCAGAGCCGCCAATGGAGGTGGCTGCAGGCAGGCTCACCGTGGAAAGGCTGGAGCAATGGAAGAACGCCTTTTCGCCGATGGAGATGGCTGCAGGCAGGCTCACCGTGGAAAGGCTGGAGCAAGGGTAGAACGCATTTTCGCCGATGGAGATGGCTGCAGGCAGGCTCACCGTGGAAAGGCTGGAGCAGTCGCTGAACGCAGAGCCGCCGATGGAGATGGCTGCAGGCAGGCTCACCGTGGAAAGGCTGGAGCAGTCGCTGAACGCATTGCGGCCAATGGAGGTGGCGGCGGGCAGGCTCACCGTGGAAAGGCTGGAGCAACCAAAGAACGCAGAGCCGCCGATGGAGGTGGCGGCGGGCAGGCTCACCGTGGAAAGGCTGAAGCAAACAAAGAACGCAGAGCCGCCGATGGAGGTGGCGGCGGGCAGGCTCGCCGTGGAAAGGCTGGAGCAATGGTAGAACGCAGAGCCACCAATGGAGGTGGCGGCGGGCAGGCTCACCGTGGAAAGGCTGGAGCAACCAAAGAACGCAGAGCCGCCGATGGAGGTGGCGGCGGGCAGGCTCACCGTGGAAAGGCTGGAGCAGTCGCTGAACGCAGAGCCACCGATGGAGGTGGCATTAGGAGCATTGATTTCTGTTAGTTTTTTACAACCCGAGAAAGCAACATCGTCTATCTCAGTGACCGTGGAGGGCAGCAGCACCTCCTGAAGTAAGGTTAATCCACTACAGCCTGTCATTACCGAGATGTCGGTTTGGCTGAGGTCTAATTTCCGCATCTGCTTCAGCCGTGTAAGCAGCTTCAGGTCGTCTTCATTCAAATGTCCGATCACCGTGAGTTCATCCACATCAGTCCACTGATCCACTGTAGCAAGCAACACGTTGCCAAAGGTGCCGGCTGTGTTTACGGTAACGGTATAGCTTTGTAGCTGCCAGCCCTCGTAAACCACATTCACGCCAAACCATCCGTTATTGCTATTGACTGTAAGACTCTGATAAGCTGATAATGCCGTTTGCGGCACCCACACCGTAGCATTAGAAAACACACCGAGATAGGGACCTACTGACGGTGGTGTCTCACTCTGCAAGTGCAAGTCTGTTATGGTTGAAGGAATATAACCAGAAATGCTTGTAATTGTAGATGGCAATGTTAGTGATGTAACACTGGCAGCTTCATCAAAGTCGAGTGTACTTTGATAAAAATACCCACAGTAATTCACAGTGTATTCCGTGCCGTTATATGAAATCTTTTCAGGAACAGAAAGAGAAGTGGCAGAAGAAATGGCACCGCAGAAAAACACATCTGAACCGTCACTATTGAAGCCCAAGAAGCCCAACACGGAACCATCGGCCAAAGTACCCGTATAAGAAGCATAGCTGATGCCAGAATTATTGTTGTAGGTAACTGTCAGCACCGAATTGTCTTCCGTTTGTGAATGAACGGATAATGGGCAAGCAAGGAATACGGCTACAAGCATCCCTAACGCCAAAAGAGAATAAATCTTCTTCATGTTTCTTTAGTTTTTAGTTATTATTATAAATCAGGTATAGCAACAAAAAGTGCGCAGACATTATCTACGCATCAGCGAGGCCTACCACAGCCTAATCAAGTCATAGAAACGTCTGCGCACTATGGCGCATACGCTCATATACTTGATTTTGGTGGCCCATATACTTGATTTTGGTGGCCCGTTTATCTCCGAGGTGGTAGTTCGCTGATGTAAGAGCCTGTATGTATCGGTGTGATGATGAAATCACTCGGCAAAAATACACAAAATGTTTCAAACGGCCATCTGTTTTGACAAAAAAGTGCAAATAAAAATGAGGGTGCGTTCAGAAAACAATGGAATATTGAAAAATATTCGCAACTTTGCTGCAAAACAGAAAGGATATATGATTATGACAGACGAAATGGAATGTGCCACTTGTAACACGAACCACTCCTCGCTCAACCTTAAGCCCCCTAACCCCTCCTTTATGAAAGGAGGGGACTACGAGATGGAGGCTTTCTCCAGCTTGTAGTTTCCAATTCGTAGTCACCTCTGCTTTCTGCTTTAGCGAAGCACTTCCTCTGCTTTCTGCTCTGCTTTCTACTTTCTGCTTTAGCTCTGCTCTGCTTTCTGCTTTCTGCTTTAGCGAAGCGCTAAATGTAGTATTCGGCAGCATCAACAAGCCCCGAGCGCAGGGCATACTTCGTGGCTTCGTGAACGTTGTTCACGCCCAGCTTGTGGAAGATGTTTTTGCGGTGGGTGTTAACGGTGTGGAAACTGGATATGCGCTTTTCGGCAATCTCACGCGTGGTCATGCCCATGGCAATGTCTTTCAGAATCTCTGTTTCGGTGCGGGTGAGCTTCACCTCGTCGGCCTGGGGCTTGCACTCGGGAACCAAAAGCTGTTCGGCCATGTGCTGACAGATGTAGCGCCGGCCCATGCGGGCATAGGTGAGACAGTCGCGAATTTCGTTGAGCGAGGCATCTTTGAGCAACACGCTATACTGGTTGCCCATGCCAATCATGTGGCGCACGAAATCGGTGGAGAGGTCGGTGCTGAAGAAAATCCACTTCACTTCGGGAAAACGGATGCGCAATACCTCCAGCTCGTCGGCATCGTTGATGTCGAAGATTGTGTAGTCGAGCACCACCACGCTGTCGGGATGCTCTTTGAGCTGCAAGATCAGTTCGGTTTTGTCGGTAGCGCGACGAAACTCCACCCCATCCATGGCAGAGAGCACATACATGAGTCCGGCCCGTGTGATGTCTTGGTTATCTGCTAAGCATACATACATAGTGTCAATAAGTTTTTATGTTGTGTTGGTTGCGATATGGCTATCATGTTTTGTCAGATTGCTCCAGGTCGCGGCGTGACTTACTCTTGGTGACGAGCCATACACCGCCGAAGACCAGCAACACCGAGACCGCCTGCGTCCATTTCAGCACCCCGATGCCCATCAGCAGCGACACGCTCACAGCCACTATCGGCTGCACATAGTTGTAGGTGGCAATGACTGTCGGGCGCAACACCTGCTGGGCATTCACGATGAGGATATAGCCAATGAATGTCCCGAAGAACACTACATAGCCGGCCTCGGCCCAAGTGACAGGTTGAATGGCCGTCCACTCCGTAGCGGCAACATGGCTCAACGAGAACGTCCAGACAATGAGGGTGGCCCAGAAAAACATCCACTTGTTAACGGTGAAGACTGAGTATTTCTTGATAAACCTGTTGTAAAGAGAGAGAAACAGGGCGTAGGACAGCTGTGCGCCCAGCACGAGGAGGTCGCCCCTGATGTCGCCCACCCGCGCGTCGGCGTGCGTCACGCTCGTCAGGATGAGCAGCAAGGCTCCCAGACAGCCCAGCAACACACCGCCCGCCTTCATCCAGGTGATGGGCTCCCGCAGGATGACAAACGACAGCAACATGGCGAAGATAGGCATTGCCGTGGTGCAGATAGAAGCATTTCCGGGCGAGGTGAGACTCAGACCAATGGTAAAGCAACACTGGTTGCACACCAGCCCGAAGACCGCAGCACCGGCAAACTTCAGAATATCGCACAGGGGTACATGCTCCCGCTTGACAAATAGCGATGCAATCCAGAACAGCAGGGCACCGCCCGCCACGCGAAACGACACCATGGTGATGCCGTCAATGCCGTGCGTCATGGCATCCTTGCCGACAGGAGACATCAGTCCCCAGATAGCACATGCCGAGAACATGCAGAGGTGAGCAGTCAGTGGTTTGCGTTCCATTTTTAGTTCCAATCTTTTTTCATAATGCAAAGGTAGCAGGATTTCTTGAAACGCTAAAATTTCCGGACAACAATTTTTACTTCCTCTGATCCATCAGTTCGCCACTCTCCCAAGCCGCATTCACCGTCTCGCTCAGCAGGCGGGCCAGCTCCAGCGAGGCATTTGTATTGTTAGTTTTCATATTTCTAACTGTATTTTTGTTATTATTGAAAATATGTTGTATCTTTGCAGCGTCCAACAGATAAATCAAGTATAATGGAATTAAAGAAAATAACTTACGAAGAAGCATTGGCCCGCTTTAAACGCTCACTGGAGATTAAGCGTGCAGCAGAGAAGCGCATGGAAGAAGAATTCAGGCAAATGGGGCTGAAAGGAACCATTGTTTCGTTATGATTAGTCTTTCTCTTGAAGAAATAAATGCTCAATCGCCGTATGAGGTTTCTTATGCCCCGAATGGTGATTTTGTTTTTGCTACCAGTCTCAATATCCATTATCTTGTATCTTTTGAAGAAGAAGAGCCTTTGGGAGGATGTGGGACTTTTCAGTTCGTTATTCGGAAACAGGAAAATCAACGTTCTCCGCATGATGCAAAAATAGAACTGGCTATTCTTGCAATCCTTGAAACGTTCTTCAAAGAGCAACTGAATGTTCTGCTCTATATTTGTGATGACAGTGATGGTCGTGAGGCTAACCGTAATCGTTTGTTTCTTACATGGTTCAGGAAGAATGCCGAACCAGGGCGCTTTACTATTCGTACTGCAAGCACTGTCATCGAAGGAAAGGGCTTTTATGCAGCCATCATTGTTGAAAGCCGCAATCCGTTGCTTCAAGCCGTCATCCATGACTTTGAACAGACTGCAGAAGCCTTGACAAACGGAAAACCTTAGTGACTGCAGTAGCCTCATACGCTTTCTACTACCTGACTTTCAAAACCAAACACATCTACCGCCTTATCTATCTGAGTCCACTTTTTGTCAAGAAAACTTCGAATTTTGAGTAGTGTTTTGGGCATTTTAAAAAATTACAAGTCATCGGTCTTCATTTTGCGAGTATTACGCATCCATAAAGTCAACCTTTTTACAGTGAAAATGCAAAAATAATAGTGAAGAAAGAAAACTTTGTCACTTTCTTCGCTAAAGTCAAGCGCTTTTCGATGGAAAGTCGTTTGTTTTAGGAGCTAAAGTCATTCACTTTGGGAGCTAAAGTCGTCCATTTCAGGAGACAAAGTCGTTCATATCGAGAGCCAAGGTCGTTCATCTTGGGAGCTGAAGTCTGAGCTTCGAGCTGGTCTGCCGACACACGTTTGAGGTGAAAGAAAAACCGTCTGGAAGTGTAAAGCGGGTCAGTTTTGGACAATCATAAACAATGTTGGTACTTCAAGAGTGGCTGGTGGCGATATCAGGAAGCACCGAAAATAGATGTCTTTTGGCAACACTTTTTTCCAGATTGCAAAAAGACGATGTAAAGATATTTCGGTTTATCTGCTACCCCTTTTTAAAAAATAAGAGAATTTATTTTGTTGTGCTCTTGATTTTTCGTATTTTTGCGACGAAGTGGAACCCAACAACTGAAACGCTATGCCTAAATATGCGGATTACATTGAACAAATAGAGATAGACTCACTGTGGAACGGCAGAAACCATGTCGTGTGGAACTTAGACCGACGGGTAAACATCTTGAGCGGCGTCAACGGCATGGGTAAGAGTACCATTTTGAACAAGGTGGTGAAGGGCCTGAGTGCCGGCGGCGAGTTTCCCAGTCACATGCTGAAGGGCGTGAGGCTGAAGGTGCAGCCGGCAGATGCCAAGTGGATACGCTTCGACCTGATTCGCTCTTTCGACGCGCCTCTGCTGAACGTGGAAGCGGTAGCTCGCATGAATATGAGTCTGGCCACGGAGCTTGACTGGCAGCTGTTTCAGCTGCAGCGGAAGTTTCTCGACTACCAGGTGAACATTGGCAACCGTATCATCGAGACACTCCAGAGCGGCGCGCCCGACGCTGCCGAAAAGGCGCAGCAGCTGAGCTGGCCCAAGAAGCGTTTCCAAGACATGATAGACAGTCTCTTTGCCGAAACGGGCAAGCACATTGTGCGCACAGAAAACGAGATACGCTTCAGTCAGATTGGCGAGACGCTGATGCCCTATCAGCTCTCCAGCGGCGAGAAACAGATATTGGTCATCCTGCTGACCGTGTTGGTGGAAGATCAGCAAAGCTATGTGCTCTTCATGGACGAGCCGGAGGCGTCGCTCCATGTGGAGTGGCAGCGGCAGCTGCTGGGACTGATTGTCGAACTGAATCCCAACGTGCAGGTGATTCTGACGACCCACTCGCCGGCTGTCATCATGGATGGCTGGCTGGACAGGGTAACGGAGATGAGCGATATCGTGGTGTAAGAAAAGTAACGAAGAAGAATGGGGAAGCGACTCAACGAAAACCTTACCTCTGGATATTTTGAGGCGGTGAACAGGATGAAGCCGAAGACGGCGCGAAGGAGAATCGTAGCTTATGTGGAGAGCTACGACGATGTCTTCTTCTGGCGCTCTGTGTTTAGCCGCTATGAGGACAAGACCCGCTATTTCGAGGTGATGCTGCCCTCACGCATGGAACGCCTGGACCGCGGCAAGAAAGCCGTGATGATGCAACTGCTGACGGGCAGGGTGGGGCGCGACATGCTGGCCTGCGTCGATGCCGACTACGACTACATGATACAGGGACTCACGCCTGTGTCGAAGGAGATTATCGACAACCCTTACATACTCCACACCTATGCCTATGCCATTGAGAACCTGCAATGCTATGCGCCGTCGCTCCACGATGTGTGTGTGGCGGTGACCCTCAACGACCATGCCATCTTCGACCTGGAGGAGTTTATGAGGCAGTATTCGCTGGCCATCTTTCCTTTGTTTGTGTGGAGTGTGTGGTATTACCGCACGCCGGACTACAACCAGTTCAGCCTGTCTGACTTCTCACGAGTCATAGAGCCGGGCAACGTTTCGCTGGAGCATGCGGAGAAGGCCATTCAGCACTTGCGTCACAAGGTTGACGCCAAGGTGAGACAGCTGCAGGAACGCAACCCCGATGCCAAGGAGAGCTACCTGAAGGTGAAGGCCGACGTGAAGCGGCTGGGCGTGACACCGGAAACAACCTACCTCTATGTGCAGGGGCACCATCTTTTCAACAAGGTGGTGGTGCCGCTGCTGAAAAAGGTGTGTACGCAGCTGGTGCGTGAGCGCGAATTGGAAATCACGCAACAGAGTATTCATACGGCACAGCGTCGGAACGAACTGTCGTGCTACTCTAAAAGCATAGAAGACATTCCTGCCATGTTGCGCAAGAATGTCAGCTATGTACACTCGGAACCGTTCCGCCGCATTCTGGCCGACGTGGACCGATTGCTTGACCCTGTCAATAAGGAAGAAAGGTCTCCAGAAACTTTATGACGCCCTTGGTCTGTAACGTCTTGACGGTGGCAGGCAGCAGCACACTCTCGCCTCCCCGCAGGGTGAACTCGTGGCCGGCATCATCGGTCATGATGGCCTCTCCTTCGAGGGCTGTGAAGATGACAAAGGAGTCGAGGTCGGCATAGTCGATGGTCATGGGCTCACGGAGGTCATAGACGGCCGTGTTGAAGTAAGGACATTGCACGAGGCTGACACCCTGGTCTGCCTGCGGCGTGTAGGAGGTGCGATAGCTGGGCAGGACGTTGTAGTCGATGCATTCGGCAGCCTGCTCGGTATGTAGCTCGCGGTAGTTGCCGTCCTTGTCGCGGCGCTTGAAGTCGTAGATGCGGTAGGTGACATCACTGGTCTGCTGAATCTCTGCCAGAAGGCATCCCGCACCGATGGCATGGATGCGGCCGGCTGGCAGGAAGAAGACGTCGCCCTCTTTGACGGCATATTGTGCCAGGGCGTCGCAGATGGCATCTTCTTCGATAGCCTTGGCATAGCTCTCCGGTGTGAGGTGGTCTTTCAGTCCGCAATACAACATGGCATCGGGCTTGGATTTCATGATATACCACATCTCGGTCTTGCCACAGGGCAGTCCTTTCTTAGCGGCAATCTCGTCGGAGGGATGCACCTGTATGGAGAGGTCTTTCTGGGCATCAATGAACTTGATGAGCAGGGGAAAGCGGTTGCCGAAGCGACGGTAGTTGGCTTCACCCAGCAGCAGCCCCTGAAGCCGGGAGGTCAGCTCGTTGAGGCTGAGTCCCTGGTAGTGGCCTTCGCTGACAATAGTCTCGCTGCCTTCTACGCCGCTGAGCTGCCAACTCTCGCTGCCCCACAGGGCTTCCTTGTGAAGCGGGATGAACTTGAGAGGGGGGATGATAGGATGATTATTTGTCATATTGTCTTGATTTTTTGGGGTTATCTTTCTTTCCAGAAAGCAGTGGTGAAGAGCACGATAACGCTGAAAATCTCCAGTCGGCCCATGAGCATGAGTCCTGACAATAGCCACTTGGCCGTTGCAGGAAGTGCTCCCCACGAGATGGCCTCTCCGATATGGAGGTTGAGTGTGGGCCCGCTGTTGCTGGCACAGCTCAAGGCGATGGTGGCGGCATTGACATCGTCGATGCCCCATATTGTCATACACATATAGGTAAAGGCACACAGACCTACATAGGCTGCCAGGAAGGCTAAAAGTGTTACCTGTGAGGAATAGGGCACCGTGGTGTGGTTGACCTTTACCGGCAGGACAGCACGAGGATGTAGAATGCGCTTGATCTCATTTCTCATGATGTTTGTCACCATGACGGCGCGGATACACTTGAAACCTCCGCTCGTGGAACCTGAACAGCCACCCAGCATCATGGTGAGACAGAGGATGACCCACACGAAGTGGTGCCACTGGGACACATCGTCGTTGAAGATGCCGGTGGTGGTGATAAACGAAACGACCTGGAACAGACTGGAGCGGAAGGCTTTGGCCAGAGTGTAACCATTGTCGAAGACCAGAATGGCGGCTATGACGATGGTGGTGCAGATGATGACCAGCAGGTAGAACTTAAACTCCGTGTTCTTGAGTAATTGTTTGAAGTTTCCTTTGAAGAAGGTGGAGTAGAGTAGGGTGAAGCTGGTGCCGGAGAGAAACATGAAGATGATGGCCGTGTAGTCGATGTAGGGGTTGTTGTAAAACCCTGTGTCGGCATTGTGGGTAGAGAAGCCGCCCGTGGCCGTTGTCGTTATGGCATAGTTCAAACAGTCGAACACCGTCATGCCGCCTTGGTAATAGCAGAAGGCGCATGCCACGGTGAGCAGCACATAGATGCTCCATATCCACTTCGCCGTGGTGCTCAGTCTGGGGTGCATCTTGGCACGCATCGGTCCGGTAGCCTCGGCAGAAAAGACTTTGATGTTACCTCCCACCAGCGACGGAATGATGGCAATGGTGAAGAAGGCTATTCCCAGTCCGCCAATCCACTGTGTCATGGTGCGCCAGAAGAGCAGGCCTTTGGGCAGCCGTTCTACATCGTCGAGGATGCTACATCCAGTGGTGGTGAAGCCCGACATGGTCTCGAAGTAGGCATCGGTGAAGTCGCTGATGTAGCCGCTGACAATGAACGGCAGCGAACCAAACAGACTGAAGATAATCCAGATGAAGGTGACCAGCAGGTAGGCCTCGCGGCGCCCCATGCTATTGTCGGAATTCCTTCCGTGATATTTGAACAGCACACCGCCGAGGATGGTGATGATGATGGAAAACAGGAAGGCTGAGGCATCTTCGCCACCCACATAGACCGATATGCCCAAACATAACATCATCATGACTGCTTCCAGAAAAAGCAGTGTGCCGATGACCTTGCTGACGGTGCTGAAATTAATCATATAAACAGATCTTCTACTTTCTTCATGTTGGCGTCACGACAGAACACGATGACGGAGTCTCCCGTCTGAAACTGTGTGCCGCCACTGACAAGTGAGGCTTCGCCGTTACGGATGAGACCGCCGAAGGTCATACCCTTGGGCAGCGACAGGTCTTTCACAGGCTTGCGTGTCACCTTGGAACCCTCTTGTGCGATAAACTCCACGACATCGGCATTGGCCGACATCACAAAGTGTACGTTCAGGACATTGGCGTCGAGCATCATTTGATAGATGTGACTGGCGGCAATGGCCTTCTTGTTGACAATGGTGCCGATGTCAAGGCTCTCGGCCATGCTCACATAGTCCATGTTTTCAACCATTGCCACGGTCTTCCTGACACCCAGCCGCTTGGCGGTCAGACAGGCAAGGATGTTGGTCTCTGCGTTGCCAGTGAGCGCCACAAAAGCCTGCATGCGCTTGATGCCCTCTTCCATGAGCAGGGATATGTCTCGCCCATCGCCATTGATGATGAGCGGGTTGTAGTCGATGAGCAGGTCGTTGAGTTCCTCACAGCGTTCGGGATTGATCTCGATGATTTTGGCATCCATGTATTCCGGCATGGTCTTGATGACGCGCACAGCCGTTTTCCCGCCACCCATGATCATCACATTCTTGACATCCGCATAGCCTTCCTTTCCCACCAGCTTGCGAATGTAGGGAATATACTGGCGTGTGGTAGAGAAGTAGGCCTGGTCGTAGAGCTGCAGTATGTCGTTGCCGCCGGGGATGATGAGTTCGTCACCACGCTTGATGGCTACGACATGGTACGGATCTTCCGGACCACAGAGGTCTTTCAGCGGCTGGTTGAGAATCTCGCAGGTCTCGCGCAGCTTGATGCCGAGCATGACCAGCGATCCGTCGTGCAGATCGACACGCTGGCGCACCCATGACATCTTCAGGCCACTGATGATTTCGCGTGCGGCCAACATCTCCGGATAGATGATGGAGCTGATGCCGATGCGCTCAAAGAAGTCGGCTATTTCCCGCTCCGTGTATTCTGCGGTATCGACCTTGGCCACCGTCTTCTTGGCTCCAAGGGCCTTGGCCAGAATGCAACAGTTGATGTTGGTGCTCTGGTCTGGAGAAACGGCTATGAAAAGGTCTGCTTGTGCCGTGCCAGCCTCTTTTAGAACCTTGACACTTGTGGGATAGCCCTGGATGGTCAGCAGATCTACGTCGCCTCCGATTTGGGCCAGGCGGTCCTCATCTTCGTCAATGACGGTGATATTTTCCTGGTTGCGGGCAAGCAGTCGGGCCAGGTAGGTTCCGATGGCATAGGCGCCGGCAATGATGATTTTCATTTTTAGTGACTTTTATGGGTCAGAATCTGTTGTATGGCAAGCATGATACCTTCTGGGTCGATGCCCACCAGATGTTGTAGCTCTGCTATGGTTCCATGCTCTACGAAGTGGTCGGGCAGTCCCAACCTTATCACATGAGGAGAAAAGCCGTGGTCGGTCATCCATTCCAGTACGGCAGAACCCAAACCGCCATTGCGGATGCCATCTTCTACGGTGATGACAGACTTGAATTTCTCGCCCACCTCTCGAAGGATATCTTCGTCGAGGGGCTTGAGAAAACGCATGTCGTAGTGGGCCACGGAGTATGAGGAGGTGTCGGTAGAGGCAGTGAGGGCCTGAAGGGCTTTTGTCACATTGTTTCCAACAGGACCGATGGACAGGATGGCCACGTCGGTTCCCTCTTTGATCCTACGACCGGTGCCAACGGGAATTTCATCAAGCGGACAGTGCCAGTCTTGACAGACACCGCGGCCGCGAGGGTAGCGAATGACGAAGGGGCCTTTCCCTGGAAGCTGAGCCGTAAACATAAGCCGGCGCAGTTCGTGCTCGTCCATAGGAGATGAGATCGTCATATTGGGAACTGGACGCAAGGCGGCCATGTCGAAGGCGCCATGGTGAGTGGGACCATCTTCTCCAACGAGGCCTGCGCGGTCTAAGCAGAATACAACGGGGAGCTTCTGTATAGCCACATCGTGGATGATATTGTCGTAAGCTCTTTGGGCAAAAGCACTGTAGATGTTGCAAAACGGCTGAAGACCCTCCTTTGCCATGCCTCCGGAAAAGGTGACAGCATGTCCTTCGGCAATGCCGACATCAAACGTGCGGTCGGGCATGGCCTTCATCATGATATTCATGGAGCAACCGGTGGGCATGGCAGGTGTGATGCCCACGATGCGGGGATTCTGGCGGGCCAGCTCCAAAAGGGTCTCGCCAAAGACATCTTGGTATTTGGCAGGCAAATGGCTGGTGTCTTCGCTGAGGCGCTCACCAGTCTCGGGGTCGAACTTTCCGGGGGCATGCCAGACGGTGGCCTGTCGCTCGGCCGGCTCATAGCCTTTCCCCTTGGTGGTGTGCAGGTGGAGCAGTTTAGGTCCCTTCATGTCTTTTAGCTGACGCATGATGCGCACCAGCTCTTTGACGTTGTGGCCGTCAAAAGGACCAAAGTAGCGAATGTTCATGCCCTCAAAGATGTTCTGCTGATGGGAGAGAACGGACTTCAAGGCATTGTTTAAACGCAGGATAACATTTCGCCGGTCTTCATTCATCATGCCGTGTTCATTGAGCCATCGGGCAGCTTTGAAGCGCATTCTGTTGTAGGTCTCATTGGTATCGAGATTGAGCAGATATTTTTCCATACCACCCACTGCTCGGTCGATAGACATGTCGTTGTCATTGAGTACAATGAGCATGTCATTCTTCGTGGATGAAACATTGTTGAGACCTTCAAAGGCCAGCCCTCCGCTCATGGCACCGTCACCGATGACGGCTATGACATGGTTTCCCTTGGCGGCAGCAGCCATTCCCAAAGCTGCAGAGATGCTGTTGGAGGCATGTCCGCAGGTGAACGTGTCGTATTCGCTCTCGTCAGGAGAAGGAAAAGGTCTGATACCATTCAGCTTCCGGTTGGTGTAGAAAGAGTCACGCCGTCCGGTCAGAATCTTGTGTCCGTAGGCCTGGTGGCCCACATCCCAAACAATGCGGTCTTTTGGAGTGTCGAAGACATAGTGTAGGGCAACGGTGATTTCCACTGCCCCCAGAGAGGATGCAAAATGACCAGGATTCACCGATACTTCATCAATAATGTCTTGTCGAAGTTCCTGGCACACCTCGGGCAGGTCTTCTACCTTCAGCTGTCGCAGGTCAGCGGGATATTTTATTTTGCTAAGTATTCCGTATTTCTGTTCATCCATTCTGTTTGTTTTTATCTTGCAAAGATACGCTAATTTGGATGAATGGCAAAATAAAATCTAAATTATTTAGGTTTCGGGATACTTTGAACAGGTCATCCGGACAGATTGAACAGGCCATCGGGACAGATTGAACAGGTCATCCGGACAGAGTGTCCGGGTCATTGGGACAGAGTGTCCGGGCCATCGGGACAAAGTGTCCGGAGGCCCTCCGGACACCTCAGGGCCCACAAATAGCTGCCGACGGTCAATAGAAGCCGACGACGCTCAGGTAGTGGTCAATCCTGATGGGTTCGTTGTATTCGAATCTGCGGGTGAGGCTTCTGATCCTTCAGCACATTTTTGCACGAACAAAGATACCAAATTTTCGGCCAAAAATCAAGATTTTCGAGCCTTAGAATTGCGTTTTAAGAAATATTAACTCATTTCCTCACAATTTCCTCACACCCCACAAAGCCTTTATTCATCGGCTTCTCAGCTCATGGAATGAGGAAATGAGGAAAAAACTAAAAATAAAAATTCCTAGTGCGCGCGCACGCGCGCGTGAACTCTCTTTCTCGCCTGGCGCACAGCTTCGCTTTCATAGCGAACAACGATTAGCCCACATTGCAGCTAAATCTCACGTAACCCTTTGGTTTCCAGGAGGCGTTTTTTTGTGGGTGGATTTGGGTGTACCACGGATTTGACTTTTCCGATGGGATTTGGTTTGACATCCAGCAGGTTGTAGATGGTACTTTGACCTCAAAGCATTTACGGAAAAAGTATAAGAGGGAAGGCGGGGAGAAATATGGCGACCTGATCAACCGCAACTTATCCGCAAGGATAGATAGTATGAAACCTCTATAAAAGACCCCGCTCCAATACAAACAGGACTTGCGTTCAAATCTTCAAGTCCTGTTTCGTAGGATACAAATTAGGCGTATTTTACTTGAAATTTATTTTAACGTGAGTTCGACGAAATCAAAACAGTGCCCCCCCTTCCTTTGAATTCGCTGCTTCAAAATTTGGCTGTTTCGGAAATAATATCTATTTTTGCAAATGATATGTGGTGGAATCCGCGACAAAGTTAATAAGAAATACGTATTTGTTATGGCAGCAACAGTATTAAACGAAGCACAAATGAGCATACTCAGGCTCTTGGGCTCCATGAAGACAGTTGAAGAGGTTGACGAGCTCCGTCAAGTCATTTGCGACTACTATGCCCGCCGTGTAGATGAAGAGGTGGACAAACTTTGGGAGAATGGTCAATGGGATGATAAGAAAAACGAGGCCGTTCTTAATGAACACCTTCGTACTCCTTATGAGTATGCCAAATAAAAAGATTGTTCTCGACACTAACTGCCTGATATCTTCTCTGTCGAAACGTGGGCACCTTCTTTACCACCACGCTTTGGATGAGCATCGTCTTCCTCGTCATGCCCAGCGTCACGGTGTTCGTGCCCCCGTCCGTGAGCGTTGCCGTTGCCTGTGCCGCCATCAGGTCGCCGTGGCTGTGACCCTCGCGAAGCGCAATGGCCGACGTCGCCGCAGCATCGTCCATCGTCGGCAGCACATAGTCCGATGAAGAAGCCCCGCCCACAGCATACACCGAGTACGTCCCTTCCGTCAGCCCGATGTTCAGCGTCTGCCCCTCGTCGCCGATGGTCTGCACCGCCCGGCATTCCTCGCCGCTGAACACATACACCGTCACGGGGTACGCCACCGTTGCCTCCCCGCCAGCCGAACCGCCGGAGCGCGTCCGCACCTGCAGCACGGAGTTCGTTACTTGACCCGCCGGAGCGACATCCGCGATGCCCTCGTCGAGTCCTTTCTCACACGCCGTCAGCAGCACCGCCGCCAACGGCCAGAACAAAACTTTTCTGTTCATCGTTGTAATTTGAATTAAGTTGTTCGGGACTATTCCCATACATAATATAACGGCTATCGTGAAAAAACGAACAACTTTTGTGCGCAAACAGTGCTAATATCCTCCCCAAATGCAGTTTATTTGAATTATTTTTTGTACCTTTGCCCCCGAAATTTCACATAAATACGTATTTATTATGGCAAGACCGATTAAAGAAACACCCATCCTCTACGGTGAGGACGCACGACGCTTCGAGGCGCGCATGAAGGAGCGACGCCGCATTTCGGCTGAAGAAAGAGCACGCATCAATGCCGACTATGAGTTGGTGTTAGGTATGCTGAAACGTGGTGAAGAACTCAAACAGCAGCGAC
>Ga0247611_10004023_pt1 | contig 20898 bp, 20 predicted proteins | sample 177DNAGHGhighgp2_FD_192422 | JGI IMG/M metagenome (GOLD analysis project Ga0247611, IMG submission 192422) | Sheep rumen microbial communities from Palmerston North, Manawatu-Wanganui, New Zealand - 1770 DNA GHGhigh gp2 | ecosystem: Host-associated > Mammals > Digestive system > Stomach > Rumen...
ACGTTCCCGTCCGCCTCGTACGACTCCCCGAAATGCTCGCCATAGCCTCGAAGCCTCCGCGCACCATGAACGTGACGCTCGAGGGCGAGCCGTTCGATCTCATGCGACTCCGCTCTAAAATCAAGAGCGGCGACACGACCATCGCGGCCATCATCGTCGACCTGCAGGATGCCGAACTTGGAGCCACCCGCAGGGTCGTCAACGAGAAGAACTTTTCCGCACCCGGGTTTCCCAACGTCAAGTTCATCGAGCCCGACGACCAGCGCCTGTTCATAGACCTTGACCTCGACACGAAAATCGAAAAGAGCGTGCCCGTGCATGCAATGGTCAGCTTCGATGCCGCCACCGGATACATAATGACGGACGCCCCGAAACTCGAACCGGACTACGTCACCATCGCCGGCGCAAGGAACGTCATCACACGCATTTTCGAAATCCCGACGGACACGCTCGCGTTCGACACCCTCACAAGAGACGCGAAGTTCTCCGTCCCGCTGAACTTCAGCCAGTTCCCGTCACACGTGGCGCCTGCGGATTCCTTCACCACCATTTCTGTCAGCATCCAGAAAGTTGCAAAAAAATCGTTCAACGATATCCCGGTGCAGCTCATAGGCATGTTCGACAAGAAGACCTTCGTGCTGAAGCCGAACAAGGTATCCGTCGAGATTACCGGCGGCGACCGCACGCTTGATTCCATCAGCAAGGAACACCTGGAACTCTTCGTGGAGTACAACCGATTCCAGATCGAGGACGTAGACAGCCTCGCCCCGACGGTAAAGCTTTCTCTCCCCGCCAACGTGAACCGCGACATGTCCATCAAGGCCATTCAGCTCTCGCCCGACAAGGTATCCCTGCAAGAAATCAAGGAAGCAGCACCGGCTGTTGCTGATTCCCTGGACGAAGAAACCGAAGGTACACTGGAATGATTTGGCTTGGAATCGAATCTAGTTGCGACGAAACAGCCTGCGCCATTTTGCAAAGCGAACCGCTCAAGGTCCTTTCTAACCCGCTTTACAGCCAGATTGACGAGCACGCCCTGTATGGCGGCGTCGTTCCCGAAATCGCAGCACGAGCGCATCTGCAGAAAATCGCCCCCATCGCGGAGGCCGCAGTCAAGGAAGCAGGCATCGACCTCAAGGACATCGAAGCCATCGCCTACACCACAGGCCCGGGACTCATGGGACCGCTCCTCGTGGGCGCAAGCTTTGCGCGGGGCCTCGCACGCGACCTCTCTATACCCGCATACGGCATCAACCATCTCGAAGGGCACCTTGCAGCCGCATGGCTCAGCAACCCCGACATCGAGCCCCCGTTCCTCACGCTCACCGTCTCCGGCGGGCACACGGAACTCGTGATGGAGGAACCCGGCTTCAAGTACACCAGCATCGGGCGCACCCGCGACGACGCGGCCGGCGAAGCCTTCGACAAGTGCGGCAAGCTACTCGGGCTCAAGTACCCCGCGGGCGCAACCATCAGCAGGCTCGCCCAGGGCAGGGACCGCCACTTCGTGGAATTCCCGAGAGCGCTACACTCCCGCGAGAACTGCGAATTCTCGTTCAGCGGGCTAAAGACCGCGGTACTGCGCTACACCGAGACGCACGATCCGGAATACATCCAGAAAAACCTCGGCGACATCTGCGCTTCGCTCGAGGACGCCATTGTCGGGAGCCTCGTCGAGAAGACCATCAACGCACTCAAGAAAACCCGCATGAAGACACTCGTGATGGGTGGCGGCGTGAGCGCGAACGCCTGGCTTAGGACAAGGTTGCAGGACTACTGCGGCAGGCACGGGATCCGCTTCTGCGTGCCCGACAGGAGCCTCAGCACAGACAACGGAGCGATGATTGCCGCAGCCGCCATACGGCGCGAAAGGCAGGGCCTGCTCAAATCCATCGACGTGGTGAAACCCTGGATGCCATTGGCCCCCTAAACTGCTAATTTAGACGCAAAAAAGGGGATTTTCCTCACGTACTTTTGCGCGACTCTTTTCTTTTCACTCTCCTGATGCTATATTATAGACATGTTTACGGGAATGCGTAAAATCCTCATCTGTACCGGAGTGCTCGCCTGCACCCTGTTTACGTTCGCACCCGCAGACGATATCGACGTGAACAAGCCCGTCAGCGACGCCCAGATATTCCGTCCGGAAAAGCGCGAGACAAGGGTCGAACTCGTCGATTCCAGCAAGAGCAATTCCATCAAGCTCAACGTGGACATCTTCGGAAGCCTCGACGTTCAGTCGTACTACATCCTGTGGGACAACGTCGACCTCTCCGAAGACATCAAGAAGATGATGACCACGCGTGACTTCGCCCGCGACGAGTTCTTCATGCAGAACATCGACCGTGAGCAGTTCGAGCAGGAACGCATGCTGCAGCTCTTCGAAGACCGCAAGCGTGACTTCTTCGCGATATTCCCCGAAGAGGCGCTCAAGGAACTGCAGGAGCAGAAGGAAGACGAGGAATAGTTTCGATTTGTCATCCCCGGCTCCGACCGGGGATCTTCATTTGAAAATGTTTTCACCTGAACCAAATTTCACGGACTGGCACCTTACGGGTTTCGGCAACGCGCCTGCTCGACTCTTCGACAAAATCGAGAGCACGCACAGCCTCATGAAGTCGCTCGCCTCCTCGGGCGAGATTGAGCCGGGGACACTCTTTGTCGCCGACACACAGACCGCAGGCCGCGGGCGCCACGAACGCACATGGAATTCCCCCGCCGGCAAGAACCTGTACTTCAACATCCTTATCCCGCTCGACGGAATCCCTTTGTCAAGCGCTCCGCAGATTACGCAGGTTGCGGCGATTACCTTTGCAGAAACATTCCGCGATTTGCAAGAATCCGGTGAAAGCGCCGGTCTCGGCAACAGGGAAATCGGTAAGGTCACCGTCAAGTGGCCCAACGACATCCTCTGCGGCGTGAGCAAGTTCTGCGGGATTCTCGCGGAATTAGTTTATATAAAACCTAACACGTCCGGAATTGCGCCGGCACCCGCCATCAGCATGGGAGTCGGCATCAACGTGAACAGTGATGCCAGCGACTACGCCGCTCTAGGCAGGCCCGTGACGACCCTCAAGGAAATCGCGGGCCGCAAAATCAACCGTGAAAAATTGCTGCAGACACTTATCGCAAACCTGGAACGCGCCATCGGGCAATTCAAGGCCTTCGGGATATCCCCGTGGGTTGCAGCCTGGCGCAAGATGGACAAGTTCATCGGCACACGCAGCACCATCATCGTGAACAACCGCTGCACCGACGAGAACCGCAATGGCGGTACGGGCGTGCAAAAGAAAAAAGGCCGCATCGCCGACATGCGCGCCGACGGCAGCCTGCTGTTCGAATGCGACGACGGGACGATGGAAACCGTTTATTCCGCAGATCTGGAAGTGTAGGGAAACTAGCTCAGATTTCTATCATCCCTTTACGAAAGGACCATACAAGTTTTCCATATTCAATCGTCCTTCATACTTCTTGCAAAATCTTATACCTACATTTGACAGCATATACATAGATCCATTGGTAATAATAAGGCCGCTCCAATTGAGCTTTCTCGCAATGTTATGGAAACCATCCTCATTCACGGAAAAACTCCAACGTTTCGCATTATTATTTCCCAACCCAAAATCTTTTTGGTATCTCCACAACGTAGACAAAATCTTATTTGCAGTCATATTTCCTAAAATATCTTCAAATGCAGGGTAGTAATATTCAGGCTCTTCAGGAGTCTTTGCAAGCGTCTCTGCAGGAATCTCTGTAGGCGTCTTTGCAGGCGCCTCTGCAGGAGTCTTTGCAGGAACCTCTGCAGGATTCTTTGCAGAAGCCTCTTCACGAGGCACATCTACCTTTTTATCAAAAGCATTTACGTCAGATTCTTCCAGTTGTTCATATGAATAGCCTAACGGTCCTATTTTCCCACTACATACCTTACTTGATTCAATTTTTTTACTATGAATATCAAGCATATGAGCTAGACGTCCCCGAAATACGAAAAATAATGCAATCGCAACAATTAGAATCCATCCCCATGTAGGGTTACTCAAGATAGTATTCACTATGTTACAACCCGTAGAGTCGTCACCTTTGCAAACACACGTACTACAACAAGCATTTGTTATAGTAGTATGATTTCCATAATCCACAACATATAGGGAATCCGTATGGTGAATATCACCATTCGTTTGTTCATCAATCTGTTCTTTCCGGTTCAATTCCATCGAAGGAGAATCTGTAATGATAATTTCGCTCATTGGTTTTTCCTTTTTTTGGCACAAAACTATCTTATTTCATTCCCATTCCCAAGCATAAAGCACATAAAATTTCATACAAATTTCTTACACAACGTTGTATACAACCCAAAACCCATAAAAATACCCCAGCCGCAATGGCTAGGGTTCATTTTTTATCGTTTTTTTTATAAAAAACAGCCTTATTTCCGTTTTCCCTTGAAGAACATGCTCCCGCCAAGGGAAACGGCTAGCACCACAATCATGGCGGTCAGGCCCATGTCGGCAAGGCCCTCGTATTCCCCGGCAATTCCGGTTTCGATAAGGACAATCATCAGCAGGGCAAGCACGGCCGCCGTACCGCCCATGTGTTCGAACATCTTGATCTTGTCTTCGGTCGTGAACTTTCCGTCGGTTTTCTTAATAAAGGGCATTGACGTCACCTCCCATGCAAATCCATACGATGAGCCCAGCCATCACGAGCACGCTTATCGCGACATTCGCCAAGAAGAAGTCGCGGTTCATGGCATCCAGGTCATCGGATTTTCTGAACAAATGAATATAAAGAACTGCTGCGGCCATGAGGGCCGTCACTACCCACCAGGGAATACCCATGCTCCACACGAACCCGAATGTAACACAAAGCGCAATCATCGCGATATGGCTCCAGAAGGCTATCTGCAGGGCGCGCTTGCGGCCAAAGTGCGCAGGCACAGACTTGAGCCCCATCGCGCGATCAATTTCTTCGTCCTGCGTGGCATAGATGATGTCGAAACCGCCCATCCACAGCATGAGAATCACAAGCAGGAATATCGGGAAGACGGCGAACTCGCCGCGCACGGCTATCCAGGCGCCCAGCGGGCTCATCCCTATCGCAAACCCGAGAAACCAGTGGCAAAGCCAGCTAAAGCGTTTCCAGTAGGAATAAGAAAGCAGCAAAAGCCATACGGGCAGGGCGAGCAAGCCGGCTAGCGGCTGCAGCAATGCGGCAAATAGCACAAAAAGCACGCCATTCAGCACGAGGAACGCAATCACCGATTTCTTGCTCAGGCGACCCGCCGGCAAGTGGCGCCCTGCCGTGCGCGGGTTCTTCGCGTCGATATCGGCATCTGCAATGCGGTTAAAACTCATGGCGCTATTGCGGGCAGTCACCATGCAGCCCACGATAAGCGCAATCATCTTGGCGGCAGCCGCCACCTCCATCCCGCGGAAACCGTTGGCGGCAACCCACATGGAACCGATGGCAAACGGCATCGCGAAAAGCGAATGGCTAAAGCGAACCAAGTGACCGAACTCTAATATTTTCTTCAGCATACAGGACCCCCGCTCCACGGCTTCACAATCTTGGCGCAATCCTCTACCGAAGCTGCGCCTAGGTGTTTCAGGACCTTCGCCACGACGGTATCTACGAGTTCCTCGATACTTGCAGGCTTGCTGTAGAACTGCGGCGAGGCAGGCACAACAACCGCACCGGCGCGGGTCACGCGTTCCATGTTCTCGATGTGGATCAAGTTATAGGGCATCTCGCGCGGGACAATCACCAGCGGGCGGCGTTCCTTGAGGCAAACATCCGCAGAACGCACCAGCAGGTTATCCGAAGTCCCCGCCGCAATGCGGCCAAGCGTGCCCATGGAGCACGGCACCACAGCCATGCCCGCATAGTCGGCAGAACCGCTCGCGCATTCCGCAAAAAAGTCATCCACGTTAAATACTTTATCTGCAAAATCAAAAAGCGATGTCTGACCTTCGTATTCCACGACTTCGCGGCCGGGCGCCGTCACCACAAGCGAGACCTCATGATCAAGGCGCTTCAGGTACATCGCCGTACGCGTGGCATAGATCGCCCCACTCGCACCCGTCACCCCGAGGACATAGCGGCTCATCGCGCACCCCCCGCGGTAGCCGACTTGCGACACAAAAGCACGCGGTACGCCACCCCGAAAAAGCAAGGCTTCACGTGCACGAGTTCAAAGCCGTTCTTTTCGGCAAGCGCGACAAAGTCCGCCACCGGCAAAAAACGGATAATAGAATTCACCAGATACTCGTAGGCATCGCGCTTGCTGAACACTGCTCCCAGCACCGGGATGAACAGGGGCGCAAGGCACTTGTAGAAGAACTTGTTGAACACATTACGCGGGGAGAAAAATTCAAGCACCTGCAGGTAACCGCCATCGGCAAGCACGCGTGCGGATTCCTTCAGTCCACCTTCCGCATCGGGCAGATTGCGCATCCCAAACCCGTTCAAGATTACGTCGAACGAGCCATCCGCAAAAGGCATCTTCATGGCATCAAGCTGCACGGGCACCGCAGTCGTTTTTTTGCCCGCGGCCCCCTTCAGCATGCCGTACGAGAAATCGCCAAGGATGGCGACATCCTGCACGCCATTGAACTTCTCGTAGGTCGCAGCAAAATCGCCCGTCCCGCCACACAGATCAAGCAGGCGCTTGCCAGGCTTCATGCGCTTCAGTTCGCGGCAGCAACTCCTGCGCCACAGAATGTCCTGGCAACCACTCAACGTATGATTCAAGAAATCATAGCGATTGGCGATATCGTCGAACATCTTACGCACGGGACTTTCCATGTACACAAATTTAGAAATATCGCCTTCGCGGGGAAGACAGTTCGAAAAAAAGCGCGGGCTTCAAGCCCGCGCAAATTCTTTTCCGAAACAGCAAGCCTTACTTGAACTTCGCCGTAATCGTCAAGCCATCAGTAATCGTTGCACGGCAGGTTTCCGGCTTGCCTTCCACAGCGGTGCAGCCAGACCAGCTATCGAATACGGATCCGCCAGACGGCACAGCAGTCAGTTCAATATCGTTTCCGCTAAAGAACTTGCCCGAGTACTTCGTAGAAGTGGCAGTGCTTCCCGGAAGGTTCATCCCTTCCATCAGCACCTGGCCGCTACCGTTCGAAGAAATCGACACCGTGACCATGTCATGGACCTTGAATTCGCTCTGGTACTGTTCCTTGATTATACGGTCGCGCTCTTCAGCCCATTCCCTAATGCTCGAGTTGGAAACCGTGAACGAGCCGTAACCGCGGTCCGTCTGTCCGTTTTCCTTAAGGTCCCTGTCTGTTTCGGCATCATCAATAGATCCGGCCATCTTCGAGCGGACACTTTCAATCACATCGGCATTCAGGTATTTATGAAGCATCACAGAAGAATGGTTGATGAACAGGCGCTTGAAATCGGAGTTCTTGATCAGGCGTGTGTAGAGCACATGGAAGCAATGAGCCTTGTCACCCTTGAAATCCTTGTCGCTACCCGTGTAGCACTTTCCGCTGGAACGGCCACCCTGCTTGACCCAGTCAAACATGTTCGTGCTCTGCTCGAAGCCCTGTACGTTCCACTTCCAGTCAAATCCGTGGTCCAGGTCGTAGATCATGAACTTCCAGTTCTGACCAGGAGCCTTCCAGACACGCACGTTGTTGTTCGGCCAGTCACCGTTATGGATATAAATCTCGGCGGCCATGTAGTCCGCGAAGTTGCCGACATCCATCATCGTCTTGATATAGGCGTAATTCTCGTCAGCCTTCTTCTTTTCCTCTTCGGTGCTCTCGTCATTCTTACTGAAGTCGTTGTTGGCGGCATATTCAAGCATGGCAATGTATTCATCGGGAGAACCGTTGCTTGCCGTGACCGTCTCGGTAAGGTGCTTCAGCATCGTCACGGTCGAAGCATCAATACCGTAGTTCGACTCGATATAGTTCTTGTTGAAGCGTTCGCGCATGTCGTGAATGCCGAAGTACTTGCCGTTGTAGTACACCACTACCTGACGGCTACGCTGGTAGTCAATACCGCTCCCTTCGAGGATGGCCCCACCAAGAGCGTCGGCAAAGTAGTCGCTCACGAAGCGGTTACCGTTGTTGCGGAGGTTGAATCCCTTGTACTTGTCGTCGTCCTTTTTGCGGGTATCGAACAGCGAGTAGTGCAGCCAGCCATCCTGGTATTCCTCGCGCATCACGACAGCGACAGACTTCTTGCGTTCAAGGCGGCTGTAGTTACCCATCATCGAGATGCCGGCATCGATTTCCCAGGTATTGGACGAGGAATTGCTGCCTTTATCAAAGTATTCCACATGCACGGGGTACTCGACATCCTCGTACAAGCCAATAGGAGCCGATTCCGGATTATCCGCATTCGTGTGACCGGGCTCCGGCCGGATGTAGTGCTTGTTGAAGAATTCAGGATCCACGCTGATAGCGACAACCGGCATACTGACCGACTGGTTGATAAAGAACGTCTTGGTCACCACTTCCTTGGAAAGCGTTCCTTCCTTGAATACGGCACAGCGGAACGAAGTGCTGTTCGTGAAGGTTATCGGGCTATTGAATTCCTGGGAATTCGCCGTCGGGACAGAACCATCCTGCGTGCAGCGGAGCTTGACTCCGGACGGCAGCGACGGCGGGTTGATAGTCACCTGGTCATTGAAGAAGCCACCCTTTATCTGGCTCAGGTCGAGAGAGGGAGCCATGGCATCGTAGGCCTTGGAATTCGTATTCGGCGCTTCCGGAGTCGGCTTGTCAAAGTACTTCCAGACACCGCCATCCGTAATACCCCAGCTCACGTCACCCGAACTGATTGCAGGATACTCGACCGAGTCGCGGATACCGTACTGATCGTCAATCAGGAATACCTTGCCACCATCCTTCTCAATCTTCCAGTTCGTATGGAGGCGCGGATGCTTCCCATCGGAATCGCCACCGTTAGCGATCTCGACAACGTTCTTCTTGTCGCAGAAGATGACACGGAAAGACTTCGAGGCAATTATCTCGTCGCCAAAGACCCACTTGCGCGGCTTCTCGCGGCTTTCGACAAGAGAATAACCCTTCAGGTTCGCCGATTCACTGCCGGCATTGTAAATTTCGACCCACGCCGGATCCTCACCGTTTTCGTCGAGCCAGCTCAGGTTAAGCGGCGAGATTTCGGTTATCACGAGAGCGGAATTGCCGACCCAGTAAGCGACCGAATCCTTGGGCTTACGGACATGAATCGTGTCGTAAACCGTATCGCCATTAACAATCTTGCGAATAGTATCAATCTCTGTTTCGGAAGAACTCGAAACACCCGGTTCTCCACCGCTGGAATTACCACCACCGTTAGAACCTGCAGATTCTATGGGAGGGACAATGGGACCAGTAGATTCCCCATCAGAACAGGCGTACAATCCAAGAAGCAACGACGCGACAGCGAAGATCCGGACAAAGTTTTTTCGACGCATAGAACTGCCTATAAAAGAATTGACAATAACGGGACCCCACAGTCCCATCCGAACCCAATCAAAACATCCAACCTTAAATTTAGAAGAATTTAAGCAAAAAACAAAATATTTTCGGTAATATTCTATTTACCCTTGACAAACATCACGTTTTCTTCTATCTTTGGCTTACCAAATGGTTCTGTAGCTCAGTTGGTAGAGCAGTGGACTGAAAATCCGCGTGTCGTTGGTTCAATTCCAATCGGAACCACGAAGCCCCCGACGAAAGTCGGGGGTTTTCATTTTTCCAGAAAAGAAATCTCTCCGAAAGAAAAACGGAACCCTTTATCCCGGGTTCCGTAAAGTTTTCACAACACAGGCGCGCTTGCTAAACAGCGGCGGCCTCGAACTTCGCGCGGGCCTGCCTGAAACACTCGAAGATATCGTCCCAGTGTTCCACGAGCACGTCCACCAGTTCCGGTTGGAACTGGAACCCACGCTGCTTGATGAATTCTTCCTTGACCTTCTCCTCGGGCCACGCGGGCTTGTAGCACCTCGGGCTTGAGAGGGCGTCCAGCACATCGGCTACAGCGCAAATACGGCCTGCCAGCGGGATTTCCTCGCCCTTGAGTCCACGCGGGTAGCCCTTGCCGTCCCAGCGTTCGTGGTGGGAACCGGCAAGCAATGCCGAAAACTTCAAAAGATCGCGCTTGGACTTGAGGAGAATTTCCTCGCCCTTAATGGCGTGGGACTTCATCACCTCGTATTCATCGTCGGTAAAACGGCCCGGCTTGTTCAGGATGGCGTCGGGAATGCCCACCTTGCCCAAATCGTGCATCGGGGCGGCAAGCTTGATGCGTTGAGCCTCCATTTCGGGAAGTCCGTAGTACTGCGCCAACTTGTAGGAGATTTCGGCCACACGCTGGATATGGTCACCCGTCTCGCGACTCCTGGATTCGGAGACATCACCCAGGATATGAATCAGTTCTTCCTGTGTGGCTTCGAGTTCGTCCTTGGAGTCCTCGACCGCCGACGTGAGGCGCGCCGATTCCACTGTCTTTGCGGAATAGACTGCCGTAAGCGAAAGCCTTTCGAGGTCCTGACTAGAGAAAATCTTCTGGTCACCCTGCTTGTTGATGGCCTGGAACACGCCCATCACCTTGCCCTGCGAATCGAACAGCGGCACAGTCATCACCGAAGTCGTGCGGTAGTGCGTCTTCTCGTCGCTCCTATGGTCGAACCTAGGGTCAAGGTAGGCATCATCGATAAGCAGCGGCTCTCCGTTCTTCACGGACCAGCCGACAAAGCCGGCGGCAATCGGAATGCGAAGCTGGCTCACCCCATGAGCGACCTTCGTCCACAGTTCCCCACGTTCCTCATCGGTAAGCCACAGGGAACAACGATCCGCCATAACAATGGAGCGCCCCATATCGGCCATAAGCACGAGCAGGTTATCCATCTTCCTTTCGGCAGCAATCTTGGGCATGTACGAAAACAGAAGGTCCAGGACCCGCTTGTTCTCCATCACTATATTATCGGACATGTTCTCCATGCTCAAAATTTAGTTAATAATTGCTTACGGTAATGCCACTGGGGAAAAACCAATTGACGAATGGCCTTTAGTTTTTTATTCTTTGCGCTGATTTTGGAGGAATAGGCTAATTGGTAAGTCAGCGGTCTTGAAAACCGCCGCCGTAAGGCTTGGGGGTTCGAGTCCCTCTTCCTCCGCTAAAGGCTCCCTCTGGGGAGCTTTTTTGCATCCCACATTACACATCCCACATCACACACTACACATTTAATCAATATTCCACTCCATCTTGCAGTCCGCAACAAAGTCCATCGTCGCCGTGACAGGCTCGTCGTAAAGTAGCGTGCAGACCTTCGTATCGAGCGGGAAATCGCGCCCGAATGCCGAAATACACGACGATGTTGTCGCACCGGTCGTGAACACGTCGTCGACAACGAACACCGTACCACGGCGAGGCAGTTCGCGCGGCAACCTGCGTTCAAACGCACCGGCCACATTCCACTCCCGCTCCTCGCGCGAAAGCTTTGTCTGTGAAACCCTGAATTCCCTGCGCGCAAGCCAGTTGCATACGCGGCCTCCCGTAACAGTCGCTAATGCGGCAGCAATCCTCTGCGCCTGATTGTAGCCACGCTCCCTGTACCTTGAACTGTGGAGCGGAACCGGCACAAAGTAGTAAGGCCTTGCCAGTAGCGCAATCGACTGCGCCACGCCGCCTTCGCCTACGGCAGAGGAATGTCGCACCAGGTACGACGCCATCCCCGAGAGGCCCTTGTACTTTAGCGCATGTATGAGCCTGCGCGTAAGCGGGCGCATCGGGAATAGACTCATGGCATCTGGGCCGGGGAACGAGTATTCCCGCGACTCGCGCAAAAGTTCTTCCCTGCACGCAGGGCAAAGCCACGGATCGAGCCGTTCGGAAACACTACCGCATCCGAGGCACTCCATGCCAAATAGAAATCCAGAACAACGACGGATAAATTCCATAGCGAAACCGTCCTCCTATACATAAATACGGTTTCGCGCAGGATTTAAGCCAAATTGATACTTTTTTTTATTGACGGCGGCCCTGGTAGCGCATGCAGAGAAGCCCGCCCACGAGAACCATGCAGGTAAGCGCGAACGAACCGCCATACGAAAGGAACGGGAGCGGGAGACCCGTCACCGGCATAAGCCCGACCGTCATCGCGATATTCACGATAATGTGGAACAGGAATATCGTGCAGGCTCCCATGGTAATGAGCGTTATGAACGGGTCGGCAAAAAGCTTGCAGGTCGAGCTGGCACGCCACAGGAATAGTGCATAGAGCACGAGGATAAAGAAGCACCCGACAAATCCGAACTGCTCGCCCAGCACGCTGAAAATGAAGTCCGTGTGTTCCTCGGGCAGGAACGCGAGATTCGTCTGCGAGCCCTGACCGAAACCCTTTCCGGTAAGTCCACCCGAGCCAATCGCAGTAAGCGACTGCAGCACCTGGTAGCCATCGCCCAGCGGGTCACTCATCGGGTCAAGGAACGTATTCACGCGCTTCTGCTGGTGCGGTTCCAGCATGTTCCATACCATCGAGCTTGCGTAACCGGCAAGGATGTTCATCGCAAGGAAAAGGATGGTCAACACCTTTGGCAGCCTGCGGCGCATCAGCGCCACCACCACCGCACAGATCAGGAGCCCCCACAGCACCTGGAATATCAGCGCCTGCGAATGCGAGAACAGGACCGAAAGCACCGGGCTTGCAAGCAAGAACATGTCGGTAAGCGTAAGACCCGCAAAGAAGAACCCCACAAGCGTCACCGCGATGAACACGAGCGCCGTACTCAGGTCGGGCTGCTTCAGCACGAGCGCAAAAGGCACGATGAACAGGAGGAACGGCACGACAAATGTCTTCACCTTGTAAAGACTCACCGGATGGTTCGAAAGCCAGTACGATATCGTGAGCAGGTAGGCAATCTTTGCGAACTCCGACGGCTGCAACTTGAATATGCCGAGGTCAATCCACCGGCCGGCACCCTTCGTCACGTCACCCACAGAAGAAAGCACCACACAGAGAAGCACGAGCGACAAAATATACAGCGGGGCAGAGATGCGCTTGAGCCAGTCAATCTTCAGGAACACGATACCCACGGCAATCAGGCAGCCGCTCGCGAAATAGACAATCTGCTTGAACCAGAAGGACTCGTAGAAAACGCTTTCCGAGTTCGCCGTGGCCGAATACACAAGGCTCACGCCACAGACCATGAGCGCAAGCGTCACGGCCAAAAAGAGCCAGTCCACCTTCAGGGTCTTATCGAGGAATCTGCCGGAAATCATTTCTTTTCCTCCTCTTCGAGCCCGAAATAAGCCATCAGGACCTTGCGCGCGATGGGGGCGGCTTTCGCACCTCCGCCGCCCGCGGCCTCGAGAATCACGGCTACAGCAATTTCAGGTTCATAGAGGGGCGCCACAGCCGCATACCACGCATGCGTCTTCTCGCCCTTCTTCCATTCACCGGAACCCGTCTTCGCGCCCACACGTATCCCGGGCAATGCGCCGCGCTTCCCGGTTCCGCCCGGGTGGTTCACCACGGAATCCATCGCCGCAAGGAGCACCCTGTGCGTCGAGGGTTTCATCGTTCCCGGGCGGACAACCTCCGGCTCATACCGGCGGACAACATTCCCCTGCTTGTCACGCAGTTCCTTCATAAAGTGCGGCCTGTAGACGCCCTTGTTTGTCGCAAGCGACCCGACAAATACCGCCTGCTGGAGCGGCGTCACCAGCTGGCCCTGACCGATGGAGAGGTTCAAGATAAGGCCTCTCGCCCATCGCCACCCCAGGCGCTTGTTCCTCTGGTTGAACGACACGGAATCCGGAAGCCAGCCGCCCTTCTCGCCAGGAATGTCCACGCCGAGCGGCTGCTCGCCATAACCGAACCTGCGGGCAAACTCGTTAATGCGATTCATGTCGATCTCGAGGCCCGCCTGATAGAAGAAAACGTCACACGAAAGGCGAAGTGCATGTACCACGTTCAGGTTGCCGTGCACACCCCAGCATTTCTGGTAGCGCGCACCGTACTGGTAGCCACCCGTACAGGGCTTGGGGTAATACTTCGTTTCCGAGAGGATCCCGCTTTCAAGCCCAGCGCCCGCAGTCGCAAGCTTGAATACCGAAGCGGGCGTGTACGTTCCGGAAATAGCACGGTTCGTAAGCGGGCGCATGGAATCGAGCGCCACCTGCGCCCATCCCTTGTTACGCTCGCGCTTCTTGAGCGAGAAAATGTTCGGGTCAAGTCGCGGGGAACTCACCATCGCAAGGATTTCACCGTTCCTCGGGTCAATCGCCACAAGCGCACCCTTCACGCTGTCCGCAATCGCCGCTTCGGCAACCTTCTGCAACTTGAGGTCGATAGTCGAAATCAAATGCAAGCCGGGTTCAGGCGACATGCTCTCTACGCCCTTCACCTGCCCCACTTCGCGGCCCGATGCATTCACTTCCACAAGCTTCATGCCGTTCCTGCCGCGGAACTCGGTATCGTACCCTTGTTCAAGCCCCTTCTGGCCAACACGGTCACCCTGAGAATATGCAGCAAACTCGGGCTTCTTCAGCTGCTCTTCCGAAATTTCGCTCGTATAACCGAGCACATGCGAAGCAAGCGTTCCGTATGGGTATTCGCGCCTGGATTCAATGAGGGTCACAACACCCGGCAATTCCGAAGAATGTTCTTCGATCATGGAAACCTGTTCCGGCGAAGCGTCTTCTAGAATGCGGATGGGACGGTTCTTTATCCAGCGCGTACGCTGGAACGCCGTATCGAGCGACAGCGAATCGAAAAGCCTGCCGCCATCCTTGTCCTTGATGTTTAAAAGCCTGTCAAAAACAATCTTGCGCAGCGAATCCTTGCGGGGCAAGTGCATCGCCTGCAGCGCAATCTGGTAAGAAGGCCTGTTGCGCACCAGGATTTCGCCGTTGCGGTCATAGATAAACCCGCGCTCAGCCACAATTTCTACACGGCGCAGGCGGTTGTTTTCGGAGCGCTGGAGGTTTTCATCGTAGTGCGTGTACTGCAGGGAATAAAGCCGCACCAGGAGTATCGTGAAAAAGATTATCACGGCCGCCATGAAAACCAGCACATGCCAGTTTCTCGTCTGGACGCCTTCGTTATCCGAAATATTAAACATGCTTTTTCGGCTTCCCGATGGACAAGTGGAAAACAACCGCTCCCACAACCATGGTGTACACGCACTCGGGAATCGTCTTGGAGAAGAAGAGATTCGTCACCACGTCCTTCTCAAGCCCCGTGAGGAAGAAATACAGCATATCGCAAAGGAAAAATCCGAAACCGAGCACGCCCACCTTCGCAGGCAAGTTAAGCGTAAGGAAGCGCTCTTCAAGCTGGCCCACGAGGAACCCGAGCACCGTATACGAAATCATGTTCGCACCGAGCCATTCCACAGGCGCATAGATATCTTGCGTAAAGCCCGCCAAGAATCCCCACAGCACACCGGCCGCAGGCCCATGCTTAATGGCAATAGAGACAATCAGGATTATGATAAAATCAGGGCCGGCGCCAAAAATGGAAAGCCACTCCGCGACAGTCGTCTGCATCGCAAAGCAGAGCAAGAACAACAAAAGCATGCGAACCCATTTCCAATTATTGCTCATCGAGTAACTCCTGGATTATCCATTCGGGTTCTTTCTCCATCACGAACACTTCTTCGAGCGCCGTAAATTCCTGGAACGGGACAACGTCCATCTGGCGCATCACATCGAGATCCGACTTACGCACCGCCTTCACCGTGCCTACCGGGATTCCCTTGGGGAATATGCCGCCCAGGCCCGAAGTGATAAGCGTATCACCCACTTCTACACCGGCATGCGAAGGAATCATCGCCGTAAGCAAATGGCCATCTACAGATTCAAGGAAACCCACCACACGCGACTTACGTTCGAGCACAGACAACTTAAGATTCGGGTCGACCAGCAGTTGCACACGCGAATGCGTACTTGTCGCCTTCGTAATCTTACCGACAAGTCCGTTCATCGAGAACACGGGCATGTTCTCCTTCACACCCTGCATGGTACCGCGGTTGATGACCAGAGTCGTGAGGAACCTTCCGGGATTGTGGCCCACCACGCGCGCCGTCACAATCGGGTAATCCCACTTGTCGTCAAACCGGACCAACGTGTGCAGTCGAGTCAGTTCCTGCAGGCCCTCGCTCGCGTAATACGTCTCCTGGCGCAGGCGCGCATTCTCTTCCTTGAGGTGTTCGTTCTCTGCCGCCACAGAACGGAACGAGCTTACAGAAGCCACGACCAACTGTGCCGGATAGAACACCGTACCGAGCGCCGTAGAGACGATGCTATCGTGCACGGTCTGCGGAGCCTGGCGGATAAGAATGCCGAGCAGCAGAAAGAAGACAAAGGCAACAATGCCATGTCTCTGGGTAAACAGGTCTACAATGAAACGGAAAGCCCTGAGCATCGGACCCTGTACGCACTCCTTAGTTAGAAGAAGCGATCAATACGGGGCGATACTTGTCCAAGTCTTCGAGAATGCGGGCAGCGCCCTTGCAAACGCACACCAGGGCCTCGTCGATGACGTTCACGGAAAGTCCCGTTTCCTTGCGGATACGTTCGTCGAACCCGCGCAGCTGGGAACCGCCGCCCGTCATGATAATGCCCTTGTCGTAGATGTCCGCAGAAAGTTCAGCAGGCGTGATGCTCAAGGCCTGCTTTACGGCCTCGATAATGGCAGTAACAGGCTCGTTCAGGGCCTCGCGGATTTCCGTGCTCGAAATCGTCATCGTGCGCGGCATGCCGGCGATAAAGTCGTGGCCCTTCACTTCCATCGAAAGTTCTTCTTCGAGCGGGCTTGCGGAACCGATCTGGATCTTGATCTGTTCGGCAGTGCTTTCGCCCACATGGAGGTTGTACATCGTGCGCAGGTAACGCACAATGGCTTCGTCCATCTCGTCGCCGCCCACGCGCACAGAGGCGTTACAGACGGTGCCGTTCAGGGCGATAACCGCGATATCCGACGTACCGCCGCCGATATCCACAATCATGTTACCCACAGGGTCTTCGACCGGGATGCCCATACCGACCGCAGCAGCCATCGGTTCATGCACTAGGTGCACTTCCTTGGCGCCAGCCTGGCGGGCAGCATCGATAACAGCACGCTTTTCCACTTCAGTAATGCCGCTCGGCACGCCCACGACCACGCGGGGCTTCACAATCCACAGCGGGTACTTCTGCACGCGCTTGATAAATGTCTGGAGCAGGGTTTCCACCAGTTCAAAATCAGCAATCACGCCATCGCGCATCGGGCGCACGGCACGGGTCTCGCCCGGAGTCCTACCGAGCATCTTCTTCGCTTCGAATCCGATTGCCGACACCCGGTTGTTCTTGCTGTCCACGGCGATCACCGTGGGTTCGTTAATGACAATGCCCTGGCCTGCCACGTGAACGAGCGTGTTCGCCGTACCCAGGTCGATACCGATATCACAGGAGAAAAGTCCGAACAAAATATTTCCTTTGAAAAGGTGAAATCTAACAGTGGAAAATATAAAACATTTTTATTTCGCTGTCGCTGTCCGCTCTAGCGAATCCTGCCCGTATTTCAGCGCCTTGTAGTAGCGGTCCCACTGGCGTGCATGAGCGTTGTAGCGGTACTTGCGCTTCTCGTGCATCTGGATGTCCTGGTAAATGAAGAAGTCCACCTCGGCGTATGCCGAATAGACGGCGGCCGTGTCGCCTGCGAAAAGTCTGAAATCCTTTACCCGGTAGTAAGGAGTGTCGAGGATTCCACTCCTGTCGCCGGAGGCATGTATCGTCTGGGCGACAATAAACTTAAGGTCTTCCTGGACATATGCATTTAGTTTATTCTCTATCCGTTCCGTTCTTTCAGAACAACCTAACAAAATAAGGACCAAGGCCAAAAGGATTGTGTATCTCATGCGAATAAAGATAGTTATCGCCACAACAAAAAAAGAATGCCCTCCGGTTGGAGAGCATTCCTCAAGAGTCTTGTTCTAGCAGAACTAGAAGGAATAGGTCGCAGAGATTCTGGAGAACATGCGGCCTTCACCCTGGAACGGGTTCCTGAAGAGGAGGTCTTCGGCAACAGTCACGTCGATCTTCAGCTTTTCTTCGATGTTGATGCCGAAGCCAAAGCCCACGTGGTCGTCGGCAGTGCCATCAGCAAGCGGGTTCGTGCTGAAGAAGTTGCCGTCGTCCGTGCAAATGCCGAACTTGCCCTTGTTCTTGTCGTTCTGATTGCAATCGGTGTAGAGGATGGACTTCTGGCCACCCACGCGGATCACGAACCAGTCCCACCAGATGTTGCGTTCGATACCGAAGCTGATCATGCCGCCGATGTCGCGACGCTTGTCCCAAGCCGGATCGTCGTTATCCTGGGAGTTGTAGATGGTTTCGCCGGTCTTGTAGTTGATCGTCCAGTCGTGAGCCTTCGTCTGGTCCCAGATGAAGTCAGCGCCCAACCAGAAGAAGCCGCGGTCAAGGGCGACGTTGATGCCGACACCGACCTGGGCGTGCTTGTTATCGATGCCCGGGGCCTCGATGAACTTAGCGGACACTGCGGGTACCAGTTCGCCGTCGATGGCTTCGAGAGTGAAGAAGGCGCGGGACTTGGCCAAGAAGCTGAAGTCGCCATCATCGAAGAAGTTCTTGTGGTCCGGGCCAAACTGGATACGGGCGAGGGCGAAAGAGAATTCGAAGTCGATGTTGCTGCCGAACTGCATGTTCAAGCCTGCATCAGCCTGCACGATAGAAGCGTAGGCGTTCTCGTCGACTTGGTACGTGCCACTCGGAGTCTCGTAGCCACCATCCTGGTGAGCGATGTAGATATGCAAGCCCCAGGCGTCGCCATTAGAAAGCGTACCACCGAGGAAGCCGTCGAAGTTCGTCACGGTCTCGGGAACCAGGGATGTGTCGCGGACGTTTTCGCCAACAACGCGGGTCGGCAGGAAGCGAGCGAGATCGGTATTGATACGGCCGAAGAGGCCGCCGATGGAGAGACGCGGATCCGGATTATTTTCGTCGCCGAGCGAGATGGAGAAGATGCCGCCGAAGTTCGGGTGCATCGGATCCTGGTTCTCGCCAGCCTTAACATTCTGCGTGTAAGGTCCGAATTCACCGATGAGGTAGTTCGGATAGAGGTTGATGTTTGCGGCGTTGTCAAAAATGCTCACATCATCCATGATGTACGTGGTATTCTTGCCCATGGATTCGATACGGGCGAAGGTAGCAAACGCAGAACCTACCCCGAGAATGCCAAAAGCAGTGCCAACGGCAATTGCTGATCTCAACTTCATTTGAGGACTCCTATTAAAAATTCTGTTATAAAGTTAGATTAAAAAAAGCAAAAACGCAACAGAAAAATGAAAAAAGGCCATGCTTTTGTAAGCATGACCTTTTTTCAACAACAGAGCTACGATTATTCAGAGAAGGTGAACGGAATCGTAACGGTCGTGTTACCGGATTTCACCTTGCTGAACGTCCAGTTACCGACGGCGCTCTTGATCTGAGCATCAAACTCGCCGTAGCCGGTCGTGGAAGAAGCAATGGAAATACTGATAACTTCACCGCCCGGAGCGATCGTGAACTTCAGGGTAACCTTACCCTGGAATCCCGGTTTCTTCTTCAAGAACTTGTTGTAGATGTGACGGAGACCCGGAGTACGCTGACGGACAACCTTCATGATGTCCGCTGCGGAACGGGAACCACCACCTGCGCCCATGTCGATATCACGGGCAGACGGGGTCTTGATGTTACCCTTGGCCTTGGTAGAGATACCGCCACCGCCGCCACCGAAGAGGCCTGCGAGGCCGTCACCGATACCACCGGCACCGCCTTCGGCGTAACCTTCGTTGAAGCCACCGTCGGCCTTACCGCGACGGCCACCGAGGACGGTCTTACCCGTCGTCTGAAGACCAGCCACGTCCTTAAGAACCTTATCGATGTCCTTGGTGAACTTCTGGTTCTTCATGAGGTCGTAAGCAGCGGCACTAGCAGTCTTGGTCTGTGCAGTGAGGAGCTTCAACACACCACGAGTCTGCGGAGCGTTGGGCTGACCCTTACCGCGCGGCTTACCGCCACCACCAGCCTTCTTACGAGGCTTCTTGGGCTCTTCCTTCTTCTTCTCTTCTTTCTTTTCTTCCTTCTTCTCGTCCATAGACATCTGGGCGGTAAGGTCCGGGCCTTCAGAAGAATCGAAGATCACTTCGTCCACCACCATTTCGTAGGTGGAAGCCCAGAAGGAAAGAGCGAGAGCGACAAGCACGGAACCGCCAGCGATGGCGCCCATCTTCTTGTCAGATTCAGGCATAAGAGCCGCAACTAACGGATCTACAGGAGTATTTTTCTTAGCCATAGATTATTCCTCCCCTCCGTTCTTTTCGAGAACGGCAAAGGAAACGTTAGTATAACCGCTCATCTTCTCGTAGCCAGTTTCGCCTTCGGAAGAGTTGCAGGACGGCACACCGGCGATACCGCAGGTAGCCATCACCTTATACATGGCGTCGTAAGGGATGTTCTTGTCGATCTGGACAACAACGCTACCGGCTTCGTCGGCAGGCTGGCCCTGGCGCAAGTGCTGGTCCACTTCGGCCTTACGTTTCCCATAAAGGGTAGTGAGAACAGGCTGAACACAGAGATCTTCCTGAGCAAGCACGTCCGAAGTCGGCACGACTTTCTCATTGTCGACCACCACGTATTCCTTATCGATCACGACCGTCAGAGAAACTTCTGTCGGCTGGACCTTGGACGTGGAGACCGGAAGGATCAGGTTCTCGGCCTGGGTCAAGAGCTGACCTTCAGCGTCCATGTTCTTAATCATGAACACCAGGATGATGGTCATCATGTCCATCATCGAGGTAATCGAGAACGGGACGTCGTCAGCGTATTTACGAGTTCTTCTAGCCATGATTAACCTCCCAACTTTGCAAGGTTGATCTTGCT
>Ga0247611_10004024_pt1 | contig 20897 bp, 18 predicted proteins | sample 177DNAGHGhighgp2_FD_192422 | JGI IMG/M metagenome (GOLD analysis project Ga0247611, IMG submission 192422) | Sheep rumen microbial communities from Palmerston North, Manawatu-Wanganui, New Zealand - 1770 DNA GHGhigh gp2 | ecosystem: Host-associated > Mammals > Digestive system > Stomach > Rumen...
GCCAACTCCTCTGCCGCTAACCTGCTTGTACCTATCCTGGCGGTAGTGGGTACCGCGATGACCGATCAACTGGCAGGTATGGGAGGTCTGACGACGCTCCTCGTATGCGTAGCTGCTTCTACCTCCTTCGCAATGCTGTTCCCGATCTCTACTCCGCCGAATGCGATTGCTTCTTCGACAGGTATGATCAAGACGCACGACATGACCGTAGTAGGTCTGATCGTCGGCTTGCTCGGTATCGGTGTTTCGTATGCTGTTGTACTCTTATTCCCTTTCTAAGATGAAAAGATACATTATCCTCGCTCTTTGCTCCTTATTCCTTGTTCCTGCTTTCGCGCAGGAGGTAAGCAAAGAGGAAGCCAAAGCAGCGAAGAAAGCAGCGGTTAAGAGTCACCTGCAGCAACATTTCAAGATGTACGGATTTATCCGTAATTACTTCACGTATGACAGCCGCGAATGCATGGCGGGTTCGGGTGATCTGTATTTCTACCAACCCAAGGACGAGAGTTGGAACCAGACGCCGGAGCAGGCAGCCGAGACGGGTATTGAACGCCAAGACCTGAATGCTATCGGTACTTTCCGTTTCCTGAGTCTCACTACCCGTGTGGGGGTGAATATAATGGGTTATAAATGGCGTAATACCGAGTTCAGCGGTAAGATCGAAGCGGACTTCTTTGCAGGTCTTTCTACCAAAACAGGACAGACCCATGCCGTATCCGGTACGGCGCAGCTCCGTCTTCGTCAGGCCTATGTCAGTCTCGCATGGGACAGCCTGCGTATGAACAGTAAGGATTATGCGCGCGTAGAGTTGACGCTCGGTCAGACCTGGCACCCAATGGCAGCCGACCTCTGCGACGTCATCGCGCTCAACTCCGGTGCTCCGTTCGGACCGTTCAACCGCAGCCCGCAAGTACGCATGGACGCTCGGCTGGGCAAACTCTTCACGCTCACCGCTGCGGGTTTATGGCAAATGCAGTATAACTCTACCGGTCCCGAAGGACAGTCGGCCGAGTACATGGCATACGGCAAAACACCGGAGGCCTATCTGGGTCTGAGTTTCCATGACAAAGGTTGGATCGTTCGTGCCGGTGCTGATGTGCTGAGCATCAAACCGCGTCATCAAGGTACGGTAATAGGTAATAACGATAAGGAGATCAAAGTGAAAGTGAGCGATCGTCTCACTACGGTGTCGCCTTTCCTCTACCTGCAATATAAGAACGGAGAGTTCTCTATCAAGGCCAAGACCATCTTCGCCGAAGCAGGAGAGCATATGAATATGAACGGCGGTTACGGGGTAAGCAAAGTGAACGCAGACGGTTCATACGAATATACGCCGACGCGTCATTCCTCTTCCTGGATAAGCCTCGTTTACGGTGGCAAAGTTGGTGCGCAGGAAGCCAAACATCCGCAAAAACTGCAAGGAATCCTCTTTGCCGGATACATCAAGAATTTCGGTACCAAATCGGCATTGTGGGATGCTAATAATGACGGTAAAGCAGACATGTTCTATTTCCCGCGTGGCGAGAACATGAACCAGATGTGGCGTCTTACGCCTACCCTGCTCTATACCGTCGGTAAGTTCCAGGTAGGTATCGAGTATGACATCACCTCCGTACACTATGGTGATGCCAAGAAAGGGATCAATGCCCTAACCGGTCTGGCGGACAAAGACCTCCATTGGGTCACCAACCACCGCGTCCAACTCATGACGAAGTTTAACTTCTAAGCATAAGAAGGTAAAAATATTACTATTCCTTCAAAAAGTGGCATAAATATTTGTTTATGTCATTTTTTTGTTGTACCTTTGTGCCCGATTTTAAATTGCGTTAATGTGCGCGCGTGGGAATAAGTGATTTAGAAATACTATTTGGGCATCATCCGCAGCTGACAGCAGTACGGAAAGAATTAGCGCACACGAACGCCCATCTTTTACTGAGCGGCTTGCACGCGAGCGCCCGCGCTTTAGCACTCGCACAATTGCAAAAACCCCTCTTTGTGATCTTTGACAATGCAGAGGCAGCACAGTATGCCTACGCGGATCTGAAAGCACTGGGTGCAGAGGTAGGTTTCTTCCCGAGCAGCAAACGCAGACGAACGATCGATGATGCCGCAGTCATCCAGCGTATCGAGGTCCTCACGACCCTGCCGCAGATCATCGTCACTTATCCCGAGGCGATCGCAGAACCCGTACCGGCAAAGGAAGAGTTGAAGGCGGTTAGTTTTCAGTTATCAGTAGGACAAAGTATTCAGCAGTCAGCACTCGGTCAGCAGTTAGCGGACTTGGGGTTTGAGCATGTGGATTTTGTGTTCCAACCCGGGCAGTACGCCATGCGCGGTTCGATCGTAGATATCTACAGTTACAGTCACGACAACCCCTACCGACTGGATTTCTTCGGCGACGAAATAGACAGCATTCGCGAGTTTGATATCGAGGACCAGTTGTCGAAGAACCGCGTTGAGAACGCCGAGATTGTTGGAACACAGAGCACAGAACACAGAACACAGACCTATATACCTGCGTATCTGAGTGAAGAGACGGTATGGGTGAGCAATGATTGGAGCGTGGTACGGTTTAAGTTAGACGGTCTGGGACTCGAAGCTGTCACTTTAAGCAGCCAACAAAGAAGGACCATCGAGCTGAACGACAAGAGTACGTTTGCGGAATATACGAAGGTGGCTTTCGACACGATGCCGCAACCGGTATTCCATAAGCAGTTCGACATCCTGACGGACGACCTGAAGCGGCATATCGAAGACGGCTATAAGATCTATATTCTTGCAGAGCAGCAGAAACAGCTCGATCGCCTTGCGGCAATCTTCGAGGCGAATGGCGAAGGGACGAATGGCGAAAGTCCTTTAGCCTCTAACCTTTCGCCTATAACCTTTACCGGTATCAACAGTACGCTGCATGAGGGATTTGTGGACAAGGAGTTGAAGATTTGCTGCTACACGGACCATCAGATTTTCGAGCGGTTCCACCGCGTGACGATGACGAGTGAGAACGCGCGAAGAGGAAAGGCGATCATCACGCTGCGCGAGATCAACCAGTTGCAGGTAGGCGATTACGTGGTACACAGCGACCATGGTATCGCCAAGTTCGGCGGTTTGGTAACCACACCCGTGAACGGCAAGCCGCAGGAGATGATCAAACTGAACTACCGCGACGGGGCGAATGTGTTTGTGAGCATCCATAACCTGCATCGTATCAGCAAATACAAGGGCCGTGAGGGTTCGGAACCCACGATCGCCCGTTTGGGTAGCGGTGCGTGGGAACGACTGAAGGAACGCACGAAAGACAAGATAAAGGACATTGCGCGTGATTTGATTCGTCTCTATGCGACGCGTAAGCAGCAGAAGGGATTTGCTTATTCGCCGGACGGATACATGCAGCATGAGTTGGAGGCGTCGTTCCTCTACGAAGACACACCTGATCAGGCGAAGGCAACCGCCGATGTGAAGCGCGACCTGGAGAGTCCGATGCCGATGGACCGATTGGTCTGCGGCGATGTGGGATTCGGCAAGACCGAAGTGGCGATGCGTGCGGCGTTTAAGGTAGCGACAGATGGCAAACAAGTAGCAGTACTGGTGCCAACCACCGTTTTGGCGTTGCAACATTACAACACGTTCCGCGAGCGGATGAAGAACCTGCCGGTACGCATTGAGTACCTGAGTCGGTTGAAAAGTGCGAAAGAGATCAAGGACTTACTGACCGACCTCGAAGCCGGTAAGATAGACATCCTCATCGGTACACATAAGTTGATCGGAAAGGGTGTCAAATGGCATGACTTAGGTTTGCTCATCATTGATGAGGAACAGAAATTCGGTGTAGCAGCCAAAGAGAAACTCAAATCGCTGCGGACGAATGTGGATGTACTGACCTTGACGGCGACACCGATACCGAGAACGCTCCAGTTCAGCCTGTTGGGAGCCCGTGACCTGAGCGTGATGACCACGCCTCCACCCAACCGCTATCCGGTACAGACCGAACTGATCACCATCGACGACGAGGACCTGATCAAAGAGGCAATCGAACTGGAGATGGGTCGTAACGGTCAGATATTCATCGTCAATAACCGCATTGAGATGTTACCGCGTATCGAGCGAAGGATACAGAAGTTAGTGCCCGAAGCGCGTATCATCACGGCGCATGGACAGATGCCGGCCGGCGAGATGGAAGAACGATTGGAAGCGTTCATCAATTATGACTACGACATCTTGCTCTCGACGACGATCATCGAGTCGGGTGTCGATATACCGAATGTGAATACGATCCTTATCTTCAGTGCCGACAAGTACGGTCTGGCGGACCTGCACCAGTTGCGTGGTCGCGTAGGACGATCCAACCGCAAGGCCTACTGTTACCTAATCGCGCCGGAGAAAGAAATGCTCACCGAAGAAGCAAGGCGCCGCCTGGAGGCACTGAGTACGTTTGCGGAGTTAGGCGCAGGTTTCAGTCTTGCCATGCAGGACCTCGACATCCGCGGCGCAGGAAACATGTTAGGCAGCGAACAATCGGGCTTTATTGCCGACTTAGGTTATGAGACTTATCAGCGGATCTTGAACGAAGCCGTGGAGGAGTTACGCGAGGAAGAAGGGTTGGGAAATGATGAAATGAGCGCGACTACGTCGCTCAATGATGGAATGATGGGCGCGCAGCGCCTTTGGTGCCAGGATAGCCAGTTGGAGACCGATCTGCCGATATGTTTTCCGACCGATTATATCGAGAACATATCCGAGCGTATCACCCTCTATCGCGAGTTGGATTCGATCCGCAGCGAGGAACAGTTACTGGAGTTCCGTAAACGACTCATTGACCGATTCGGTGTACTACCCGAACCCGCGGAAGAGTTACTGAGCGTGGTACAACTGAGATGGCTCTGTTGCCGGTTGGGCATCGAGAAGATCTTGCTGAAGGGCGAGCGAATGACGATGTACTTGGTGCAACACAAAGACGCATACTGGCAGTCCGAGCAGTTCGGTCATATCATCCAATACGCCGCTACCCGCCCTGAACGCTGTTTGCTGCATGAAGAGAAAGATAAGAAAGGAATTCCTACAGGACGTAGGATGGTGACCATCACCAATGTAAAGACGATTAACGGAGCGATTACACTCCTATCAAAGATAGAACGAAACGAATTATGAAATATATAGGTATCATACCGGCGCGCTATGCTTCCACCCGCTTCCCGGGTAAGCCCTTAGCAGATATATGCGGTAAGACCGTTCTAAGGCGTGTCTATGACCAGGCCTCGCAGGCACTGGACACGGTCTTGGTAGCGACCGACGACGACCGCATCTACGATGCTGTGGAGAACTTCCATGGGAAAGTGGTGATGACCAGTCCGAAACATACATGCGGTACCGACCGTTGTCTGGAGGCCTATAACGCGATCACCACGCCTTCCTGGCGCGAACAGAATGACACCGACACCGTCATCATCAATATACAAGGCGATGAACCCTTCATCCAGCCCGAACAAATAGAGGCCTTGATGCGGTGTTTTGACCAAGAGGACACGCAGATAGCAACGCTCGTTAGGCCTTTTACCGACAAAGACAGCAAAGAGGCGCTGGAGAACCCCAACACGCCCAAAGTGAATTGGGATAAGGCAACCGGTGTCGCAAAAATGTTCAGCCGTAAGGTGATCGCTTGTGCGGACGGAAGTCATTACCGGCATATCGGTATTTACGCGTACCGCGCAGACGTGCTGGCGAAGATCACGCAACTACCGCAGAGTCCGTTGGAACTCGAAGAACGACTCGAACAACTTCGTTGGCTCGAGAACGGCTACTGCATCCGCGTAGGCGTCACCGATATTGAGACCATCGGTATCGATACACCGGAAGATCTGGAGCGCGCGATCGAATGGTACAAATATAATGGTTGAAAGTTTAAAGTTGAAAGTTTAAAGAAAAAAATATATTAACCTAATAAAAAACACACAATTATGGCAAAAGGAAATTGTCCGACTCCGCACAACGGTGCGCTGTATGGAGAGATTGCAAAAACAGTGATTATGGCGGGTGATCCGCTGCGTGCTAAACTGATGGCAGAGCGCTATCTGGAGAACCCCCGTTTGGTGAACCAGGTACGAAACATGTTCGCATACACAGGTACTTACAAAGGTAAAGAAGTAACCGTAATGGGTCACGGTATGGGTATTCCGTCCATCGGTATCTATACCTACGAACTCTTCAATTTCTACGATGTAGAGACGATCATTCGTGTGGGTTCGTGCGGTGCGCGTCAGAACTACGTACAACTCGGAGACATCGTGATTGCGCTCGGTAGTTGCACCGAGAGTAACTATGCCGCCCAGTTCGACCTACAAGGAAACTTCGCACCGATTGCTGACTTCTACTTGGCTCGCAAAGCGGTAGAGGCATGCGAGAAATTCGGATACCGTCACCATATTGGAAACGTGTATTCGGCGGACGTTTTCTACAGCGAAGACCCGCGTAAGGCTAACTGGACAAAGATGGGCGTATTGGCTGACGAGATGGAAGCACCGGCGCTGTACCTCAATGCAGCTCGTGCCGGTAAGAAAGCCCTCGTCATCTGTACGGTCAGCGATCATATCCTGACGGGTGAAGCCACGACAGCTGAGCAGCGTCAGAACTCGTTCACCAACATGATGGACGTAGCATTTGATATTATTTAAACAATTGATAAATGGATAAAAACACTTGGGTCGGCTTTCTTCTGATAGCCGCAATCATCGTCGGTTTCACCATGCTCAATCGTCCGTCGAAAGAGCAATTGGCGGAACGGCAACGTGTACAAGATTCAATCAAGCTCTCGCGCATCGCGCAAGCCGAGGCACAGCGTCTGGCGGACTCGCTCCAGTTGACGCTGGATGCCGAGGAAGCACCGCTGGCGGCAGTGCCCGAAGAGACCAAACCGGAAGAGCAACTGGTAACGCTGCAGAACGAGCATCTGCGTCTGACATTGTCATCCTACGGCGGTGTGATACAGCGCGCGGAGTTACTGGACTACCATGCTTCAGGCGACAGTATCAATCCGCTGTGCCTTTTCCGCGCCAACGAGGCTTCGTTCGGTTTCACACTCATCACGATTAACAATCGTATCCTGCAGACCTCCAATCTGTATTTTACGCCTGTTGCATGCGACGAACCAAACAAAGCGATTCTGCGTTTGCCGACGGCCGACGAGAATGCATGGTTGGATTTTGTATATGAGTTGAGTGACTCGTACATGGTGCATCTCGCGCTCGAACCGCATAACATGCAGAATGTACTGGCGCAGAACATGAACTCGCTCGAACTTCAATGGCGCCAACTCATCCCGCAGCAGGAGCAGGGACGGAAGTTCGAAGAGCGTTATGCCCAGTTGCAATATATGCTCGTAGGCGGTGATATGGAGAAACTGAGCGAGAGCAAGGACGATGATGCCAAAGAGTCCGCGCGCGTGCGTTGGATCGGATACAAAGACCAGTTCTTCTCTACCGTCCTCATCGCCGACGATGCATTCAGTTCATCGCAGTTCAGTTCGCGTGTGCAGAACCGCCACTCGGGCTATATCAAGGAGTACGCCACCCATACCTCGGTTCCTTTCGACATCACCGGCAAGACGATCACCGGCATGCGTTGGTACATGGGTCCGAACCATTACCACACGCTCAAGGCGTATGATGAAGGTGTAGCGCGTGAGGACCGTTTGTATCTGAACAAACTCGTTCCGCTGGGTTGGAAAATAGTCAGCTGGATCAATACGGCATTGGTCATCCCGATGTTCGATCTCTTTACTTCTTGGGGGCTGCATATCGGTATCGTGATCCTGCTGATGACTTTGGTCATCAAACTGATCATCCTGCCCTTCGTCTTTGCGTCCTACAAATCGAGCGCGAAGATGCGTGCGCTGCGTCCGCAGATCGATGAGATCAACGCCAAGTATCCGGCAGATAAGATGCAGGAGCGCAATACCGCTACCATGCAACTCTACCAGCAAGCTGGCGTCAGCCCGATGAGCGGATGCTTACCGATGCTATTCCAGTTCCCGGTACTGATGGCGATGTTCTGGTTCTTACCGACGGCTATCGAGTTACGCGGCAAATCACTTTGGTGGGCCAATGACCTCTCCACCTACGATGCAGTCTTTCATTGGAACTTCAATATTCCTCTGTTGGGCGACCACTTGTCCTTGTTCTGTCTGCTGATGACGATCTGTAACATCGGTTACACCTATATCACCATGCAGTCGCAGGCGACAGATCCCAACATGAAGTTCATGAAGTACATGATGTACGCAATGCCGCTCATGTTCCTCTTCATCTTCAATGACTACGCAGCCGGTTTGAGTTATTACTACCTCGTATCGCTGTTCATCACCATCGTGCAGACGATGATCTTCCGTTGGACATTGGATGACAAGAAAATGCTCAAAGAGATTGAGGAGAACAAAAAGAAACGGGCCGGTAAACCCAAAACAGGATTCATGGCTCGTGTGGAACAGATGCAATACGAGCGCCAGAAGATGGCTCGCGAGAATGCAAAAGCTGCTATGCGGCGATAAAAAAAACACGGGGCGGTGTTAAGCCGCCTCGTGTACCTGTACTTTCATTATCTCGCTACCAACCAGTGCTTCACCTGCAGCAGATAATGTAACCCCGTCGCTCTCCAGCAACTCATCGTAGTTCTGGTCCGCCAACATAGGACTGGTCACATCCACGATATGCACACATTGCTGAGCAGCTAAACGGAATAACGAGAGATTGTACAAATCTTGAATATTACGCAGACGCTCCGTCTTACCACCCAACCAGTACAGCAGGTTTTTACGCTCCTGCATACTCATACCATGGGTGATATACGCGAAGTAACGGTCCTCATCCATAATAGGAAGACTAACCAAAACAGGCTCATAACCCTGTGCACGCGTCTGAGCGATCTTATTAACATATAGAGCTTTGTACGCTACCAAATCAATATTGGACTCATGACGACCACTCGGATTAGCAGCAATTGCTTTCCAGTCAAATTGTAAACCACTCTCGGGTTGAATAATAAAAGTCTTGTCCATAACAGTAAGTTTTTAAAAATCTGGTGCAAAATTACTGCTTTTTGGTCACGCGCACAACAAAATGTGACTAGTGACGAAAAAATGTGACGAAAATATGCAAAATAAGGACTAAATCGCAAATATAGTGACGAAAAAATTAGGTTTAGAAATTCGTCACACCAAAATAGGAGACTAAATTATGATTAAAATTCCGGCTTCGTTTCATTCAATCACAGCAACGATACTGCATATTATTGCCATCCCGGTCTTTTTTATCGGCTTTGTGTTGATATATGAGAGTGCTTGGATGTTGCGCTATCTGGAGATCGGTCCGGGTAGCACGATCAACACATTGTTACTGGCCTCTATCCTTGTTGGCATAGAAATCATATCCCGTATTTCGATGCTACATGTAGGCAGGAGATTTCGCCTAAACTGGTGGCAATATACCATTTGGGCATTAGGGGAGATCTTCGTATTCTCTTGTTTTGAAGCCTTATACATGGCATTATTGTACGGTACGGGTTATTTCCCCGCTTTGGGAGAATGTCTGCGCTTGTCCTTCGCTACGATCAGTTATCCGTATATCATCTTCGCAATGCTGATCACGATCGTCAAACCCGATGAGGATGAAGTGCCGGAAGAAGACTTAGTGCGTTTTGCTGACAGTACGGGACGCCTCAAACTGGTCATCGCGCATGATGTGATTCTGTATATAGAGGCACAAGAGAACTATGTCTCCGTACATTATATGGAAGGAACATCACACAAGGAGTATTCGCTCCGCCAGTCGATGCGGGGGATAGAAGAACTGATGGACAAACACGGTATCATCCGTTGCCAACGGTCCTACTTCGTCAATCCGCGTCATGTCAAAGTGTTACGGCGCGACAAAGAAGGCATGATCCAAGCAGAATTGGATGTAATCAACAGCAAACCCGTTCCGGTTTCCCCGAAATACTACGAGCAACTGAGTAAAATGTTGTAAAGAATGAAAGAGTTAACGAGTTAAGGCGTTAACAAGCATACCACACGCGGCAAGGATATCTTCGCCGCGTGATTTGCGTATAGTGGTAGTGATACCGTTATCGGTGAGATAGTCGCGGAACCATTCCATCTGTTTCTCATCAGAAGCCGGGAAAGCTCGATCTACGCCCGCATGAAAACGAATGAGGTTGATACGGCAGGGAAGACCTTTGAGCAGTCGGAGCAGTTCTTTGGCATGGCGTGGCGTATCATTCTGTCCAGACCAACAGATATATTCAAAGCTGACGCGACGCTGGTGCGACCAGTCGTATTGTTTGAGGAGTGTTACGACATCCGTAATGGACATCATTTTCTCGGCCGGCATGATCTCTTGGCGTTCGATAGCAAAAGGATTATGCATGGATACCGCCAAATGGCATTCGCTCTGCTCCAAGAACCGCTTCATTGCAGGGATACCAACTGTAGAGACCGTGATCCGTTTGGGAGACCAGGCGCAAGCGTACTCCGCCGTCATGATTTCCAATGCCCGCAGCACATTATCCAAGTTGTCCATCGGTTCGCCTTCCCCCATTAAGACGATATTCGTCAGATCCTCAAAATAGAAGATCTGGTTCAGGATATCGGCTGCAGAGAGATGACCATGAAAACCCAGCGTACCGGTCATGCAGAACTTACACCCCATCTTACAACCTGCTTGCGTAGAAACGCAAAGCGTAACCCTATCCTCTTCGGGTATATAGACCGACTCGATAAACTGCTCACCTACGGCAAACAAGTACTTCCTTGTGCCATCCATACTAACCGCTTCGCGTATCGGGTCATGACGACCGATGGTATAGTGCGCTTTGAGAGCTTCCCTACCTTTGAGGGATATATTGGTCATTTGGTCAAAGGAGCTGACCCGCTTGACATAGAGCCACTCCGCCAACTGTTTGCCGGCGAACTTCTGCAAGCCGACGCTCAACGCCACTTCTTGCAGTTCCGTTAATGTCTTGCCTACGAGAACCTCCACTACTCTTTTACGATCTCGACATGCGGATAAGCGAAAGTGAAACCTTGTGGCGGTAATTCGGTATAGAACCGCTCCTGGAGAGCGAAGAACACATCCCAGTAATCGTCCGCCCTTACCCACGCGCGCACCACGAAAGTGATATCACTGGCATTCAGCGATTTGAGTGCCACAAAAGGTGCCGGAATAGCATCCATCCGATAGTTGACGGAGGATAACTGATACGCCGATATATTCAGTTCCTTATACAGTGCTTTCATATCCGTATCGGCCTGAAGTACCCGTTCATCACTTTTGAGAATAGCAAGAATCGCCTCTTTGCACGCAGCAGCATCCACGCCGTACGATACGCTGACGAGCCATTCCACACGCCGCAGCGGACGACCGTTAAAATTATTGATCGTGCCGTTCGACAGCGCACCGTTCGGCAGGATCACCACGCGATTATCCATCGTCAGGATCTTCGTAGCCGTAATATTGACTTCGATCACTTTACCGGATGTGCCTTGTGCTTCAATAAAATCCCCTGCTTTGAAAGGTTTGAAAGCTAGCAGCATAATTCCTCCGGCGAAGTTCTGCACTGTACCGGATAGCGCCATACCTATCGCCATACCTCCGGCAGCCAGCAGGGCGGCAAGCGAAGTGGTGTTCACACCCAAGGTACTGACCGATATAACAACCAACAGGATTGTCAGAGAAATGGACACAAAGGACGATACGAACGAAGCGATTGTCGGTTCGGTCTTACGACGGGCGAACACACGATTGAGTATGCTTTTCACCCACCGGATAAGCAACATGCCAACAATGAAAATCAGCAATGCCGCCAGCACTTTAATGCCGAACTGAAGTATCTTCTCGCCGAACATCTGCCAGAAGGTGTCCGGGTTCTCCTTGGCGAGTTCAATCATCTTCTGTGCATTGGCGCGGGCGGAATCCTGCCGCGCTTGAATCTGCTCGGCGGTGAGTGCCTGCAGAAGGATAGTAAGAAGCGTGTTCATCGTTTACCGGATTCTGTCGGCGGCACGGACAAGCGCCTCGTCTTTGAGGATGCGACGCGTAGCCATAAGGGTTAATACCATGCAAATCAATGGGAACGAAGCATATGGCAGAATATGCCATTCTACGTTCATACTCATCTTCGCAAGCCATATATACAATGCCAATACTCCGTAATAACCAAGACAGAGCATCACCAGGAATATATTCAGCCGAGCCTGCAGGATGCGTTTCTTGTACAGGAAGATATCGATGAGCGCTAAAGCAGGAATAAGAATCGTCGTGAGGAACAGTCCCCACAGTCCTTGCAAGGGTGCACCACCCAAGGCACTGAGTTCCCATACTTGCAGCGTCTCTGCCTCTTCCGGCGTCACCAGTTGTACAACAGGCAGCCAAATAAGCGCCACGCCTAATGCCACTACGGCCAATAAATAAAGGGTTTGTATTCGTTGTATCATAACGATTTAACAATTTAACAGTTTAACTATTTAACGCTTCTTCGAGCGAAGCGCATTTATCACCATGCGCGTTCACCCAGCCGATCTGCCGCGCAGGATTACCGACCATGAGCGCATAAGCCGGCACATCCTTGGTCACCACCGACCCCGCGCCAATAAGACAATACTTACCCAAACGATGCCCGCACACGATGGTAGCATTAGCTCCGACTGACGCACCACGTTCGATAATCGTCTCGCGGTACTCATCCTTGCGACTTACCGCCGCACGGGGGTTGATCACATTGGTGAACACCATACTCGGACCCAGGAACACATCGTCCTCACATTGCACACCCGTATAGACAGAGACATTATTCTGGATCTTACAGTTGCGTCCGAGCACCACATTCGGTGAAATAACGACATTCTGCCCGATGTTGCAGTTCTCGCCGATCACACAACCGGACATGATATGACTGAAATGCCAAATCTTCGTGCCCTTTCCTATCTGACAGCCCTCATCCACATAGGATGACTCATGTACAAAATATGCTTGTTCCATTAGAAAAACATTTTCAAGATATCATTTCCGTTGGCCCATATCAAGAGCACTATCAGTATCCAGAAACCCACCTCATTGGCGCGCTCCAGGAACTTGTCACTCGGTTTACGGCGCGTGATCATCTCCACGAGGATAAAGAGGATATATCCGCCGTCCAATGCGGGGATCGGCAGGAAATTCATGAACGCCAGTATCAAACTGATGACCGCCGTCATATGCCAGAAGGCGTACCAGTTCCATGCGGAGGGGAACAAACTGCCGATAGCACCAAATCCACCGATTGACTGCGCTCCTTCTTTGGTGAAGACCAAACGGAACTGCTTCACATAACGCACCAGAAAATCCCAACCGTACTCAATACCGGCAGGAATAGCTTGGAGAAGCGTATAACTCTTGTGCTCAAATTGAAAGTCCATCAACGCCTGTACACCTAATTTGCATTGGTCACCCAAGAAAACATAGGTGGTTTGCATCTCTCCATCACGGTAGAAATCGATGGCTACGGAGTCACAGGGATGCTGCTGCAGTTCTTGAACCATCATCGTATAACAAGGCGTCGGAACGCCTGCTACACCGACGATACTATCTCCTTTCTGAATACCTGCATAATACGCAGGCATATCCGGAAGCACCGTATCTATCACACACGGGAGCCATTCGGCTATCGGTACATAATGCTGTTTCTTATACGATTTATCAGCCCGCGCTTTATCGCGTTCCTCTCTGTCAAACGCATTCGAGAGCGCGAGGTACCGTTTGCCTAAATCTTCCGACATCGTCAGCGCCACCGTATCCGTACCGCGCAGTACGACCACCTCGCGTTGTCCTTCCAGAATGAGGGCATTGACCACATCTCCCAGTTGCTCGGGCTCTGTACCGTTAATAGAGAGGATCTTATCTTGCTGTTGAAAACCTTCATCTAAAAAGATCTGCGAATAATAGAGTCCGTCGTTCAAGTTACGCAGCGGCAGCGAATCGGTACCCCAATGCCACATCAGCACGACAAAGATCACCAGCGCTCCTATGAAATTAACGAGGATACCGCCTATGATGATGAATAAGCGCTGCCACGCCGGTTTGGAACGGAACTCCCATTCCTGGGGTTCGGATGCCAGATCATCCGTCGAATGCGTCTCATCTACCATACCGGCGATTGCACAATACCCGCCGAACGGCAACCAACCGATACCCCATTCCGTTGTCTCTGGGTGTTTTTCCCACTCTTCCTCATCGTTCTTCGCAAACACTTTTACATGCCATTTGCCCTCGAAATACTTCATACGAAGAAGGCTGAACTTGGGATTAAAAAAGAGATAGAATTTTTCTACACGCACATGGAACAGGCGTGCAAAAGCAAAATGTCCCAACTCGTGGATGAAGACGAGAAAAGACAGCGCTAAAATCAATTGTATTGCTTGAATCATAATAATGTATTTGCTATTTGGCGTGCAGCGGCATCACTCGCTACATAATCCTCATAGGTAGGTTTTTGTATATAATCCGTTTTGTTCATCGTCTCGGCGATGATGTCACTCATCTGCAAGAAACCGCATCGTCCTTCGCGGAAAGCGAGGTTAACCACCTCATTGGCGGCATTGAGTACGCACGGGATATTTCCTCCCCTCCGCATCGCTTCGTATGCCAGGCCTAAGTTCGGAAAGCGCTTCAGGTCCGGTTCTTCGAACGTCAGATCTCTGAGTGCCAACAAGTCGGCACGCGGGAAATCACTGGCCAGTCTTTCCGGGAACGAGAGCGCATACTGGATCGGTAAACGCATGTCGGGTGCTCCGAGTTGCGCTTTGATAGCACCGTCCGTAAACTGCACCGCTGAATGGACGATACTCTGCGGATGAACGAGCACTTGGATCTTCTCTACCGGCACACCGAACAACCATTTGGCTTCGATCACTTCGAACCCCTTGTTCATCATACTCGCCGAGTCAATCGTTATCTTCGCCCCCATGTCCCAATTCGGGTGTTTCAAGGCATCGGCGGCGGTGACAGCCTTCATCTGCTCGAGACTGAACGTGCGGAACGGACCTCCGCTTGCCGTCAGCAGAATCTTCTCTATCTCGCTTTGGTCTTCGCCCACAAGGCTCTGGAAGATAGCACTATGCTCACTATCCACCGGCAAGATCGGTGTATGATACTGCCGCGCCAACTCGCAGATGATCTCCCCCGCCACAACGAGCGTCTCTTTGTTGGCAAGCGCTATCGTCTTTCCTGCTTTGATAGCTTCGATCGTCGGACGCAAACCTGCGTAACCCACCATCGAAGCAACCACGATATCGATAGACGGCATGGTCACCATCTGTGCGATAGCATCGGCGCCTGCCCAGATTTTGCAGTTGAGCGAAGAAAGTCTCTCTTTCAGCGTCTCATAGAGCGATTCATCGGCGATACAGACCACCTCCGGTTGGAATTCCAGCGCTTGCTCCACCAGTTTGTCCACACTCCGATTCGCGCACAACGCATACACGCTGTACCGATCCGGATAAGCGCGCACCACATCCAAGGTCTGTGTTCCTATCGAACCCGTGCTACCTAAAATTGCTAACTGCTTCACCATACAATCACTTCCTCCGGGTTAATGAATGCACCGGCATCCCAAATTTCCAATTCCAGATCTTTGTTTCCGTCCAGTATACCGATGGCTTCCCCTGCTTCCACTTGTGTACCAAGGACCTTCAGCGGTTTGGTCACATGCCGATAGATACTCATCAGCGATGCATGCTGCATAACGATGGTAAACGTATTATCCTCCGCACGCTCCACCACGATGATATGACCGCGAGCGATAGCCGATACATTCTCATTCTTGGCGGTACGGATAGAAACGGCATATTGTTGCTTATCCGGTAGCGCTGACTGAACAATCACGCCACGCACAGGGCGGTATAATTGTTGCATAGTCGGAACTGTTGTATTATCGTATAGCATCATGCGGTCACGCTCTTTCTGCTCGTACTGCGCTTTGAACAGTTCCGTCATCTCATTGCGTTGCTGCTCCAGGATCTGCGCACGTTCAACGCGCTGCAGACTATCCAGACTCTGCACACTATCCGTCTCAATATCACCCGCTGTCAACTGCTTGATGACATCCAAGTACTGACGTTGAAGCGTCAAATCGGTTTGCAAGGAATCCACCCGCGCTGACTCATGGATCAACTGCTCGCGCAGACTCGCACTATACCCGGGCAGGATATTGCGCACCGGTGTATAAACAATCAGCACGGACAGCAGCACGATCAGCAACAGGAAGGACAGCGTGATCATGGTGATGGCACCCAACAAACTGACGCGAAAATGAAATATCTCGCGCAGCGTCAGGTCATCCAGCATCGCCAATCTATATTTGCGTCTCTTCTCTGCCATTAGAGGATCGTGCAACCCGCGCAGGGTTTGAGTTGTTTGAAGAAGTCATTGCCCTTATCGTCCACGAGGATGAATGCCGGGAAGTTCTCCACTTCGATCTTCCAGATGGCCTCCATACCCAGTTCCGGATACTCCACGCATTCAATGGACTTGATATTGTTCTGCGCCAGGATAGCTGCCGGACCACCGATCGAACCGAGATAGAAACCACCGTGCTTCTGGCATGCATTCGTCACATCGATAGAGCGGTTACCCTTTGCGAGCATGATCATCGAACCACCGTGATCCTGGAACTCATCTACGTACGGATCCATACGACCGGCTGTAGTCGGACCCATCGAACCGCACGCCATGCCTGCCGGCGTCTTTGCCGGACCGGCATAGTAGATCGGATGGTTCTTCAGGTACTCCGGCATCGCTTCACCGGCATCCAGACGCGCTTTGATCTTCGCATGCGCAATATCACGACCCACGATGATCGTACCGTTCAGACTCAGACGCGTTCCGATCGGGTATTTGGTCAAAATAGCGCATACATCTTTCATCGGTTGGTTAAGGTCGATACGTACCGCATCGCCTTCGCCTGCCTGACGCAGTTCTTCCGGAATGAGGGAAGCAGGATTATTATCCAGTTTCTCAATCCATATACCGTCTTTATTGATCTTACACTTGATATTACGGTCGGCAGAGCAGCTCACACCCAGACCGATCGGACACGAAGCACCGTGACGCGGCAGACGAACAACACGTACGTCATGCGCCATGTATTTACCGCCGAACTGTGCACCCAGACCGATCTTATAGGCTTCTTGCAGCAACTGTTTCTCCAACTCGATATCGCGGAACGCACGACCCGTCTCGTCGCCTGTTGTAGGCAGGCTGTCATAGTAGTGAGTCGAAGCCAACTTAACGGTCAGCAGGTTCTTCTCCGCACTCGTACCACCGATCACGATCGCGATATGATACGGAGGACAAGCAGCTGTACCAAGACTCTTCATTTTCTCCACGAGGAACGGGATCAGCGTACCCGGGTTCTGGATACGTGCCTTGGTCTCCTGATAGAGATAGGTCTTGTTGGCCGAACCACCACCCTTGGTCACGCAGAGGAACTTATACTCCGCACCTTCGGTCGCTTCCAAGTCAATCTGTGCCGGCAGGTTACATTTGGTGTTCACCTCGTCGTACATGTTCAGCGGTGCGTTCTGGCTGTAACGCAGGTTGCACTCCGTATAGGTATTATATACACCCTTACTCAGCGCCTCTTCGTCGCAGAAACCGGTCCATACTTCCTGACCCTTCTCGCCATGAATAATCGCCGTACCGGTGTCTTGACAAAGCGGCAACTGACCCTTACAAGCCACTTCCGCATTGCGCAGGAAAGTGAGCGCTACGTACTTGTCATTCGCACTGGCCTCAGGGTCACGCAGGATCTTCGCTACCTGCTCATTATGGCTGCGACGCAACATAAAACTCACGTCGTGGAACGCCTGCTGCGCCATGAGGGTTAATGCCTCCGGCTGCACTTTCAAGATCTCATGTCCTTCAAACTCGCTGACCGATACATAGTCCTTGGTCAGCAGATAATACTCCGTCTCGTCTTTGCCGAGTTGGAACATCGGTGCATACTTAAATTCCATATTATATTTGTGTATTTTTTATGTTCACATAAAATGCGGCTGCAAAATTACAAAAAAAATCCCACATATGCAAATATATGCGGGACTTTTTTGCAGTTTTTGATATTTTCTGTACTATTTTACTTGCATATATTAAGAATTTTTCGTACTTTTGGAGCGGCATTGTTGTGTGCATCAGCATCTTACAGCCTATCACCTCCGCCGTCTCATAATCCTCATTTTTACAAAAGATGGCTTCGTCCGTTTTGCCGGATAGTATCCGGCCTTCTTCTTCCATTTCAGGCGAATGGCATTCGCCGCTCTCCATTCTCATCGCCGGCAATAAGCATGGGGTACTGCTCATCCACTACGCGCATCATCTCCAGCGATGACGTGTTTGCAGGTTTTGAGGCGTTTACGAGGATAGTGACCGCGATGTGGCGATTACAACGAGGTCGATGGGCACATCTTCCGGAATTAAGCAAGGGCAGCGCAAGCTGCTCTTCGACTTAAAATCGGAAAAGCGCGCAAAAAATCGTGAGAATTTATAGGAAAAGCGCGTTGATCTAATTAAAAAATCATAGGAAAAGTGCATTTTCTCTTGCATAATTCAGAAAAAAGCAGTATCTTTGCAGCGGATTTTTAATCGAAAGCATATACACACCACATGCTACAACGTAAATTTACAACGGAGTTGTCCCGTTTTTTGCAAGAGGAACCGGATAAGATTATGCTCGTCAACGGAGCCCGTCAGATTGGCAAATCTTACCTCATTCGCTATGTAAGCCAGCAGCAATTTGCGCATTACATTGAGATTAACTTACAAGCAGACAAGGAAGGTGCCCGGACATTTGCAAACGTCCATTCCGTGCAGGATTTCTATGTGCAGTTGGGTATCTATGCCGGCCAAGACTTGGGTAATCGCGAAGACACCATAGTGTTCTTGGACGAGATACAGGCCTATCCTCATCTGCTGACGTTGCTCAAGTTCCTCAATCAAGATGCACGTTACCGCTATATAGCAAGCGGCTCACAGTTGGGCATCGCTTTGAAGATGACTCCATCCACGCCGATGGGCAGTATAGCCATTAAGCAAATGTATCCGTTGGATTTCGAGGAGTTCCTGTGGGCTATGGGAGCCAACTCTGAATCTATCTCCGCTGTTCGTTCGCAATTTGAGAAGCGAGAGATGTTAAATGAGTCGCTGCATGACTACCTGTTGCGCATGTTCCGGTACTATCTGATTGTCGGGGGTATGCCGGAGGCTGTCAACCAGTTCGTGCTGGATCAGAACATCGCCAAAGTACGCGCCATCCAGAAGGATATCATTGAGTTGTATCGTGTAGATGCTTCGCAATATGACGAGGAGCGGAAGTTGAAAATTCGCATTATTTATGACCTCATCCCTTCGCTATTGGAGAATAAGAAAAAGCGCGTGGTCTATCGCGACATAGAGCACATTAAGAGCAAACGATATGAGCACTACGAGGAGGAGTTTGATTATCTGACGGCTTCCGGCGTAGCAATGGCTGTGCGTGCTATCAGCAACCCGCATTTCCCGCTGAAGGAGAGCGAGCAGAAGAACCTGCTGAAGCTGTATCTCAACGATGTGGGGTTACTGACAAGCTTGCTGTATGGGATGAACGCAAATGCCATCTTGGAGGACATCAAGAGCATCAACTTGGGAACGGTGTATGAATCCGCTGTCGCGCAGGAATTGCACGCACACGGATGCCCGCTCTTCTACTATGATAACAAGAAACTCGGCGAGGTGGATTTCATTATCGACGATTATTCCAACTTATCCGTACTCCCGATAGAGGTCAAATCGGGCAAGGATTACTATGTGCATAGCGCATTGGATAAGTTTATTTCCAATAAGGATTATTCGGTGAAGGATGCTATTGTCCTTTGCAATAAACGTGAAGTCAAGACCGATAAGGACGGAGTAACATACATGCCGGTTTATTATTCGATGTTTATCCAAGGGAATAATAGCACTAAGGATGTTATTCTTCCTTTACCGGAAATGCCAATATAGCAACGCAAAAGAGACGACCTCGCAAAGGTCGCCTCTTTCGTCTCTAACTCCGCTTATGCTTCTCCACATGGTAGAAACCCAGCGTGAGGATCTTAATAATGATCTCAAACAAGACTTTTACCCAGTCTTTTTCTTCGCTTTCAGTTTTCTTAGCCACAAGGGCACGATTAACTTCGTTTTTCATATTCGATTGTGATTTTAATTGGTTCATTACTCGCTTGCAACGCAAGCCATTTCGCGGTAAGTTCTTGCTCGTTGACGGCACTTACCAATATGCATCCTTTGCTATGCTCCGGCTTCGTGCCTCGATGAAATCGGATGCCGCTGCGCCCGGGGACTTGCTCTACTAAAGGCAGCATAAGCTTGAATCGTGGCGACCACGTTACGCTAATCGCATATACCCCAACAGGTATGATATAATCTGCATTCTCAAGCGTCGCGATCTCTTGCCCATCTGCCTGTAAACATCCTCGAACAGCTTTGCCTTCTCGGCTAATTCGTGTCAGGCGGATGGTTACCATGCTTACTCTTCCATTTGTAAGTGTAGTCAATTCCGAACAACGCACCTGCAAACGTCGCTACTTCGCCAAATCCTACCAGTATCGACTCATGCACTTCGCCCTGTGGGGCTATAAACACCCCACAGAACAAGAGCACTAATCCGCCTACTGACAGCACGGCTGCGGTCACTAATTGGATGTCAATTTTCATGATTCACCTCCTTAGCTACGCGGGTGAGCCTGATCCCAGGCTGCGAGTTCGAGGCTCCACAAGTACGATTTCATCGTAGTCTTGCCACCCGGCTGATCTTTCTGCGCGTTGAACGCAGTCTTGTCCGGACCCATC
>Ga0247611_10004025_pt1 | contig 20896 bp, 15 predicted proteins | sample 177DNAGHGhighgp2_FD_192422 | JGI IMG/M metagenome (GOLD analysis project Ga0247611, IMG submission 192422) | Sheep rumen microbial communities from Palmerston North, Manawatu-Wanganui, New Zealand - 1770 DNA GHGhigh gp2 | ecosystem: Host-associated > Mammals > Digestive system > Stomach > Rumen...
AGGCCGCCTTCGAGCTGACAGAAGAGTCCTTGCTGGTGATACGGGTTCAGGAACTCGCGGGCCTCGCGGACACCGATTTCCTCAAAGCGTGCGACGGCCTGTTCATGGTCGATGTGGAGCACCACGCCGCCCATGTCCAGCGCGATATGGGTGATATTGTCCAGGATCATTTCCGACTTTTTTTTCTCGCGGCAAAAATAGGAAATATTTCCGAAGGGGAGAATAGGAGACGGCGATTCGGGCCATCACCCCCTCCGGCCGAATCCTATTTAACATAATATAAATTATAAGACAAACGGCTGTTGGCTTTTGGCTGTTCGCCGTTGGCTGTTCGCTTGCGGGAAATTGAAACCGGTTAGGACTTAGACTTAGACTAATGACTTAGACTAATGACTTAGACATAGACTATGACTTGGACGATATCGCGCTGAGAATTGAAAATTCGGCGGCGAATCAGATATGCGCACGGATTTCCGAATTTTTTAAAACAGGCAAAATGTCAGTGCGATCAGGCGAAGATGGCGTTGCGGCCGGACATCTGGAACTCCGTGTCGAAATCGTCCGTGTCCATGAGATCTTCGAGGTGGCGCCAGAGTTCCAGGATATGGGTGAGTTGTTCCTTGGCGGAGGATCCGTCGCCGTCGGTGAGGTTGACGATGGTGACCTCCTTGCGTCGGCCGTCGTGCCAAAATTTCGCGCAAAACTCCTTCGGCGAGGGTTCCCTACCGTTCAGCGTAAGCATATAGACCAGCGGGCCGCGGTACTCCGAAAACGGGATCTCCGAAAACATTATGTTAAATAGAGAAAAACCCAGCGATTTATCCGGGATGTTCACGGAAATTTTGCGGAAGAGTCCGGCGAGATACGCGCAGACCGCCGCGGTCGCCAATACGGCCACAATAACCGCCTCGACGGTCAGGAGGACGCACCCGTAGGCAATGGCGGCGACGATCACCAGCACAGCCGGCACCGTCCGTTTCCAAATCTCGCGCCCCACCCTACCGAACGTCACAACACCCTGACTGTCATTGATTTGGATATCAACAACACCTTTCAGGGCCTCCGCGTGATGACGTATCGGGTCTAAATCCATCTTATGAAATAAAAACAACAAACTCCCTCGAAAACAACGAATTACTCATCATTCATAATTCATCATTCATCATTCTGAATTACAGTGCGGATGGGGGGACTCGAACCCCCACGGCTTTCGCCACCAGATCCTAAGTCTGGCGCGGCTACCATTACGCCACATCCGCGATTTTTGAGGGCGCAAAGGTACACTTTTTTTCGACACGCGCAAGATGGGTTTTGGCTTTTGGCCGTTAGCTGTTAGCCATTGGCTGTTGGCCAGGCGATTCAACGGCGCAGCCAGATGACGGTTTCGCCCTCGTTGGTGAATGAGGGTGCCACTTCCACGATGCGGGGTCCGCGCAGTCGGCGTATGGCCTCTTTCAGGGCGGTGCCGCGGTTGTAGCCGTGCACCACGACGATTTTCTCCGTGCCGGGCGGCGCCCCCGCCACGCGCCTCTGCAGCAGCTCCAGCGCGTCCTCCACGTACATGCCGTGCACGTCGATCCGAATGCTTTTGTCCGTCTTTGCCATTTGATTTTTTTGCCCGCAAAAGTACATTTTTTAGTGATTAGTGAGCAGGGAGCAGTGATTAGTGATTAGTGATCAGTGATCAGTGATCAGTGATCAGTGATCAGTGATCAGTGAACAGGGAACAGGGAGCAGGGAGCAGTGAATAGTGATTGGACATCTCCCCTACCCTTTATAGTGGCCGAGGCGCCCCTCCCGTGGCGATGATGTTTCCCGGCCACGGCACCGCCACGCCGGCGCGGGGAAACTCCCCTTCTGTTTCAGAAGGGGTGCCGTCAGGCGGAGTAGTAATATAAAACAGCAGAATTCCTTGTGAAAAGGAGTCGGGCATCGGCAACGTTGGATTTGCTTCACGTTTTTAAAGCTGAATTTTGATGACTATGCAACAAAAACCGAGACGTGAAAGGAATGTTGTGAATAGCTTTCAAAAGTTTTGTATCTTTGCGGTCTGAAACAGCATCGACAAACTCCTGACCATCGTAACCATCGTTGTGAATAGCTTTCAAAAGTTTTGTATCTTTGCGGTCTGAAACAGCAAATATTGCGGATAACCGTCAATGGAGATGTTGTGAATAGCTTTCAAAAGTTTTGTATCTTTGCGGTCTGAAACAGCAGACTGAGTGACACCTCCGCCAGTCGCATCGTTGTGAATAGCTTTCAAAAGTTTTGTATCTTTGCGGTCTGAAACAGCTACATACGTTGTCTTTGGGTTTGCTCGTACGTTGTGAATAGCTTTCAAAAGTTTTGTATCTTTGCGGTCTGAAACAGCAAGGTTATGATTTTGCCAAGAAGCTTATGGGTTGTGAATAGCTTTCAAAAGTTTTGTATCTTTGCGGTCTGAAACAGCTTAATTAAAAAAGCGTACAAAGACAGCGAGGTTGTGAATAGCTTTCAAAAGTTTTGTATCTTTGCGGTCTGAAACAGCAAGCACCGCGGCATTTTCTAATAACAGAATGTTGTGAATAGCTTTCAAAAGTTTTGTATCTTTGCGGTCTGAAACAGCTTACTGGGCAACGGACTAAACGACATGTTCGTTGTGAATAGCTTTCAAAAGTTTTGTATCTTTGCGGTCTGAAACAGCCGATGACCCGTTAGGAACGTTGGCCGGAAAGTTGTGAATAGCTTTCAAAAGTTTTGTATCTTTGCGGTCTGAAACAGCCTTTCTCCGGCTCTTTCTCCGGCTTTTTTTGTTGTGAATAGCTTTCAAAAGTTTTGTATCTTTGCGGTCTGAAACAGCAGCTCCACCTCGCGGTTGACCACGACTTTGGTTGTGAATAGCTTCCAAAAGTTTTGTATCTTTGCGGTCTGAAACAGCACGAGTTCCTGGACGCATACAACACTGCGGGTTGTGAATAGCTTTCAAAAGTTTTGTATCTTTGCGGTCTGAAACAGCTTCAAGGTTATAGACCGCATCCGCTACAAGGTTGTGAATAGCTTTCAAAAGTTTTGTATCTTTGCGGTCTGAAACAGCGTATTCCCACAGCGTAATCTACCATGCACTGTTGTGAATAGCTTTCAAAAGTTTTGTATCTTTGCGGTCTGAAACAGCGAAGAACTCAATTGCTGCATTACAACGGACGTTGTGAATAGCTTTCAAAAGTTTTGTATCTTTGCGGTCTGAAACAGCAGGATTCTGATCTGTCCGACAGCGTCGAGGTTGTGAATAGCTTTCAAAAGTTTTGTATCTTTGCGGTCTGAAACAGCTAGGTTGCGTGGATTGGCCGGGCGGATCATGTTGTGAATAGCTTTCAAAAGTTTTGTATCTTTGCGGTCTGAAACAGCTTAAGACCACCGGGGACACATTCAGACGTAGTTGTGAATAGCTTTCAAAAGTTTTGTATCTTTGCGGTCTGAAACAGCACTTCACGATGTCGCGGCACTGTTTCAAGTGTTGTGAATAGCTTTCAAAAGTTTTGTATCTTTGCGGTCTGAAACAGCAAGTTTCCGTGAAGCTCATTAAGAGATGTAGTTGTGAATAGCTTTCAAAAGTTTTGTATCTTTGCGGTCTGAAACAGCACTCTCTTCTTTACTATCCCACTTAAACACGTTGTGAATAGCTTTCAAAAGTTTTGTATCTTTGCGGTCTGAAACAGCTGGTACAAAAAACCAATGGTAAGAAACATCGTTGTGAATAGCTTTCAAAAGTTTTGTATCTTTGCGGTCTGAAACAGCACAATACGCAAAACAAACTGAAAATCAGGAATTTAGAAACAGTTTCAGAAACAGGAAAAGTCGCCTCAAAAGGCGACCTTTTTTGTTTATAACGACCAGTTTTCGAATCCTGATCAACTATTGTGTATAGCAGATTTTACATCAGAAAAGTTCCAACTGTTGGCAAGGTTGTTCCACTTTGGTCTGCTTTCTGCTATGGAAAATCTCTATCTCCCCGAACTGTTTGTCCGTGATGCACATGATCCCTATGTCACCCGTCTCCGGCAAAAACGACTTCACCCGCTTGATATGCACGTCCGCGTTCTCGCGGCTGGCGCAATGACGCATGTAGATAGAAAATTGGAACATCGTGAAACCGTCTTTCAAGATTTTCTTCCGGAAATCGGCGTAGGCTTTGCGCTCCTTCTTCGTCTCGGTCGGCAAATCAAAAAGCACCAAAACCCACATAATCCGGTATTCACTGAAACGTTCCGACTTCATTTTTCGGGATAGATGATTTTCCGGCTTTCCCCCGTAAAACACCGATAAAGCGAAGCCGCTGTCTGCCCTGCGGCCAACATCAGCGGGCTTCGTTGACCATTGATTCGAACATCCAGAACAGGGACAGACAACATCACCCTTTTGATGTCCGGGGTAAGTTCATCGGGATACCCATTCTCGTTGGTGTAATCCACCACCAATGCATCTACATACGGACGATACGGTTCCATAATGTCGTCTGCCAAGCAATAAGCATTGTAACGATTATGGTGGTGAATGCCCAACGTCGGCAACATTCCTGAAGCCACCAATGCGCGAGCCACTACCGCTCTGAGGATGGCATAGCCGTAGTTGAGCAGGTTGTTCGGCGAGGTGCCCTCCCTTTCCCGCGTGAAATCCTCCACTTCAGGGAACATATTTTTCCAATAGTATGCCGCTGCCCTACCCTCCAGGTTGTCCGGGTCGCCACTTCGGACCTCTTTCTGCCATTTTAGCATATTTCCCACTTCCGTGCCCCTGGACTGTTTTAGCAAAGCCGCTTGGTTGCCGATTTTAGCCTGCACCGTTTGTTGCCAAAGCTGTTTTTTCAACGGAAGAGAGGCATCCAACTGGCAGCGGAAACGCTCGTTTTGGGTGGTGTTCCCGCAGAGGGGGAGCATCAGTCCCACCGGCAAATGACTTTTATCGCATGTAATGACGGCGCAGTTGTTTTCCAACAAAGCCTCCATCAACCCTTGGCTGATAGTTATCTGCTTGTTGTCCAGCACCACAACGCCAACATCCTCTATGGGGATTGTCTTCGTAGCATCGGCCTTGAACGAATCCGGAAGGTCGTTGTTTTTCTCCACCTGAGGCAGTTTGATGACCAACTGTTCGTTTTTCAAGGACAAATAGGCCGGATTGCTGAAACAGAGGGTGCGCTTGATCATACATCTTAGTTTTACTTAATACTCGCCAACCGACACGATTTGTCCTAGGTGGTTAACGCGTACCTTGAGAATGTTATCCAATCCTTTGGAACTTCTAAAATCGGTCCACGTAACACCTCGCAATTTATAGTCACTTAGGTCGATTGTGCTCTCCAAATGATGTCTAAACACATAATTCTTGTACGAAAACTTCTGTACTCTAAACAAATTCGGACTAACTATTGCATAGTGATTCGGATCTTTATACCATTCCTCATCATAATCCAACGGGTTGAAAACCATATTTCCATCCTCATCGAATCGAGGGAAGACAAAATACTCATTCTGCTTCATCGTAAACAGGAATTGCCAACCTTCGTCTTTTTTATACTCCTTATCAATGACAGGCAATCCTAAAATGGCACGGGAGGTTGCTTCGTAAAAAGAGACAATATTTTCGTCCAGCTCATACAGCATTTCGCCATTTTCATCCATCAGGGACTGTCCATCTTTGTCTAATTTTGGTTTACGGTAGATAGCCACGTGATGGTTGTTGCCTGTATTGACGAAATCCACAGGTTGTGCATTCCCCTGCCCGTCAAGAATCAAATTGCCGTTTTTGTCTTTTTTCTCGTGTAAAGGTTCCGCATTGCTGATACCGGTTATTGTGACCCGTTTAATGGAGATGCCTTTCTCTTTGTTGATCCAAATGGGATTTTCGTCCAAATTGGAGAATGCTTTTTTTGCATCACCGCCAAACTCTTCCAATCTCTCTTTCAAAATATTACGAACACCCACATCGACAACCTTGTCCAACTTCAAATCAGGCGAGATAGGCTTTCGTATAGTATATACCGGTTCAAAAACAACGGTTTTCACCTTTTCCGGTACTTTATCCTTATGGTATTCATCTATCCAAATGGGATTTTTTTCCAGACTATTTTTCCCTGTGAACGCTTTCTTGGCATCACCATCAAATTGATTTAACCGCTCTGTCAAAGCCTCACGGAATCTTTTGTTGGCCACAGTTTTAATTTTCTCTTCCGTAAACGAAGCATTTACTTTCTCCACCTTCGTGGCATACTGCTTCGCAAGACCATACACTGTTTCCAAATGGAGCTGACCACGCGGTGTCAACTGCACTTTTTTTCTCTTCCCAGTCTTGCTTTTGGTGACATTCACGTTTTTTGTTACCACTTTGTTCTTCGCTTTAATCGAGACAAGTGTGTTTTCCAACTGCCTTTTAGCCTCAGCTCGGAACTCATCCAGTGGCATCGGCGGTTTAAAACGCAATTTGCCCCGACCATCACGGTAAAGTTCTTTTTTCTCAATACCGTAAACAGCGGCAGCACGGTCTTTTTTGTCCAAGTCCGAGAGTTCGACCATGTCTAAATCAAAATATTCATCCACCCCTTTTTGCACTCTGGCATTTAAATTATTGAGATACTGAATATAACTGCGCTTGGTAAAAGCTATTGTCAAAGCATCCATAGCGTGGTGGCGATGGTCGTTACGTTTTGTCCAATCTTTGATGCGTCGGATCCGTTGTCCTTCACGCCCCTCAAAAACTTCAGTCATACCGAGTTTTTCATACTTGCCCCAGTTGAGCTCTTGCATCACATCCACCAATTGCCAATCTTCGCGGAGCCGGTCGGTTATACTGCCGGTGGTTGGTACCACAAAACGTACAATCCCCTCTAATATTTCTCGCGCTTTCTTTGCTATGTACTGGGAGTCTCGTAAATCTCTGTTTATAAATCCACTCGGAATATCAGCTTCTCTCATTAACAGTTTGTCATGCTTCGTCTTTGAGATGATTTTGTCTGCAAAAAGTCTTTCAACTCTGTCCTCATAATGCTCTGCGCCAATATCACCATATTTTTCAAGCACATAGTCATATGCGGTAGCGTTTCCTTTTTCCAAATTAGCTTGCCGAGCCTCCAATGTTTTGTTTGAAAACGAGTCGTCAAACAGTTTGGCTTGAGGTATAATATGCTCAATATCAAACTCTTTGCTAAACAAATTTTCTTGAGGAATGTATGTGTTCGTATATAGCGTATGGTAACCGGTTGACTCAAGTTCTTTGTAAAGTTTGTATCGGACAATATCTGTTCGGCTTACATGTTGCAAGAAAAACGGTTCACCTTGAAGTATCTTGACATATTCTTCGTGCAATCTTGTTGTCTCGTTAATGGATTTTGTCATCTCCTCCCTCTCCTTTGCTGATTTCTTCAATTCACGCGCCAGTTCTATGCGTATTTCATCAGGCTTCCCGTACTGGTCAACTATACCATTCACTACATTCACCATTTGGTTCAAAATCTTTTCAACCACGGGATTACGCAAACTATTGCGTGGCAGAAGCTCAAGTCGGTCTTTCAATACTTTATTAGCAAGTTCCTCTTTCGTGAGCGAGTTCTTTGAATGTTTGTACCCAGCGTATTCACAAGCCACACTATAGTCCAATCCATCTTTCAAATGCGGCAATATTTTACGTATAGCTTTTGAGCTCACACTGCCATAATCCTGTTCAAAAACGACATTTGCAAGAAAACTAGCTGATTCTCTGTCAAATCCATAACTTCCGCACAATTTTTCAATCAACTTCTCATTTCCAAGATTAGAATTATCTCCTTCAAAAGAATACAGCAAATGCCAAAGTTGGTACATGGGCTGTCGTTCCAATGCCTGACCTTCCAAGGAAGAATCAAATCGTAAAATTGAGGTGTTAAATCCTAAACTTTCGAACACTTGACTCACGGTTTCCAACACTTTGTCAGAAGGCATCTTGGCGAAATCAAAATCCCCATTTCCTGTTGCTTCGATAATGTTTTGATAAGCTTTCAACAATTCTGCTTGAGTATGGTTCCCATCCAATTGTTTATAATTCAAGTCCAACATTTTTTGGTTCCCAAAAAGCAGCTTCAAGGCATCCGATTTGGAGATTTTTTCTTTGTAATTTAACTCTGCAAATAATTTTTCTTTCTCCTCTTGGAATAAGAATCGTTTTCCGCGCTTAAAGGACTCTTCTCCCTCAAACAAACCTGAATGAGGGTCGGGAACAACCTCTCCAATCACTTGAACATTATTGAGAATTTGCCAGATTTTGAACTCTTGATAAAGCGGAGAAGATTTCGGGCAAACACGACAGCCTACGGTTTTAAGTCGTTTCTTTCCATCAATCTCAACTTCAATTTGTTTGCTTTCAAATTCGCAAAAAGAGATTAAACCTTTCTGTGATTTAAGTGACCGCTGATAAAAGATCACCATGTCTCGGATTTCTTTTTTTAGATCCGCTGTGAGTTCTGGATGAAATTTCGATTGCGTTTCCCAAATAGTCTCAAATTCATCAAGGTAGTCCTGACGATAAAACACTTGGTTTTTCAGACTGTGATTCGGGTTCTTTTCCAGCTGAGCCATTTGATATTGACCAACAGTCTGTCGGTTAAAATACAGGGCTTTGCTTCGGTCGCTGATGTTTCCCAAATAACCGCTCGCATTGTTTATTTGTCCATTTATCTTTTGAAAAACGACAATCAGTTGCTCTGGTGGTAATTGTTCAGACAATGCTTTCACTCGCCACTGGTAATTCTCGATTTTTTGTTCTGTCAGATTTCCTTGACGTTTTTCACCGACAAGTTTTTTTTCAACCACAACAGTTTGATTAGTGGATAGTTCCGGATCCCATTGAGTTACCGTCTCGTGCCATCTCCACACGAAACAATCGTGTTTTTCATTTGAAACGTCCTTTTTAGGAGCACAAATTGCCCAAGTTGCCTTTTCATTCTTCCCTTTTAGTTCTTCTTTCAGCTCGTCGGTTAAGAATGGATAAAACTGTTTTTGAAAGTTCCACACTTTGTCAAATTCGGATTGTAAATCGGAACGATAGAAATCAGGAAGATGTTTTTTCCCAGCCTGGAGAAGTTGTAAGGATAGTTGACCTGGAGTCAAATTCTCGTCATAGAGTCTTTTCGCAATTTCCATTCCATCTATCAATTGTCCCTCTTCTGTGTTCTTAGCTTTACGACTGCTCTTATAACCGCGTTTTTTATTGATTTGAAGCAAAACACGTGCAAATTCTTGCAATGAAATCACATCGGTTGCCGCTTTGGCACGTAACCGATACGTTTCAAATGTCGTTCTATTGCCATTTTCGGACAGAATAGTCTCATCATCTATAAAACCGTTTGATTTAAGAACATCTATCAAATTGTCACGACGGAGTTTGTATCGTTGGAGATTGCGTCTCATGCTTCGTTTAAGAGTTCTATCAGCATTGGTAGTGATACTCTTTCCTTTTTCAAAATTAATCAACTCATCTACAGTCAAAGGGTTAACTCTGACGCCCAATTTAACTATTGAGGATTTCTCTTCTGTGTTTTCTGCTTCATTTACCACCGCCCAGCCTATGCTGTTTGTGCCCAAGTCTAAACCGAGAATTTTCTTCATTTTGCTGTTGTTTTATTTTTTTGCAAAAATAAACTTTTTTGGATTTGCTTTCAAAAAAAATGTATTTTTGCCGAACTTTTGAAGCTATTCACAATAAGGATTATTCCGTTGTGAAAACATCTAAAACGGGGCTGCTAGGTCTCGTTTTCTTTTTGCGTTATCTTTATCCTGACATTCTTTCCGTTGGTTACTATATTTAATAATGTAGTATCCGACGACTTTCCGTCCGTTTTCAAACACCGCAATATTTAGAACATCAACCACAACGGCCGTTTTTCACAAGGAATTCTGATATTTTAATATTACTACCCCGCCTGACGGCACCCCTTCTGAAACAGAAGGGGAGTTTTCGCGACCGCACTTATCGTACGGAAACCGAAATTGATTTCAAATCGAAAACTCAACAAATTTCCATAAAAACCCACATATCAATATATTACGATTGATTTTTAAAAATTATCGCATCAGTATTTATCGAACCATAAGGAATTGAAATGAGTCTTTAAAATAGGGAAAAGGGACGAACCGACAGCTCCGAAACTAGAACCCCCTGAGTCGCCCCCGTGGGCGCGTGGATTGAAACGTCCACGCACATTGCAAACTCCGCGACATTTAGGCCGAACATCAACCACAACGGGCGCTTTTTCACAAGGAATTCTGATATTTTAATATTACTACCCCGCCTGACGGCACCCCTTCTGAAACAGAAGGGGAGTTTCCCCGCGCCGGCACGGTGCGCCGTGGCCGGAAAACCCATCGCCACGAGAGACAAAATCTGCCCCCCCACCGAACAATTTTGTCACTGTTTCCTACCCTACTCCCTATTCCCTACCCACCACTCACTACTCACTACTCACTATTCCCTACTCCCTATCCACTATTCACCACTCACTACTCCCTACTCTCTATCCACTATTCCCTACTCCCTATTCCCTATTCACTAATCACTAATCACTATTCCCTATTCACTACTCACTATTCCCTAAAAATCGTATCTTTGCCGCCGGAAAACACCCGCGAACAATGAACAGAAACTATCCTTTGACCGTCTTTCACGACAACGCGCCGGTAACCCTCCACGACGAGGCGGAATGGTCCCGCTTCGCGCAGGAGTTCCGCATCATCCACGCCGCCGGCGGCATCGTCGCCGACGAGAACGACGAAATCCTCATGATTTTCCGCTACGGCTGCTGGGACTTCCCCAAAGGCAAGGTCGAGGCCGGCGAGGACTGGCCGACAGCCGCCCTGCGCGAAGTGCAGGAGGAAACCGGACTGCATGACATCACCCTGCAGGAACCGCTCCCCAACACCTACCACACCTACTCCCTCCACGGCACACCCGTCCTGAAAATCACCCACTGGTACGCCATGCTCGCCCCCGCACAACCCCTCACCCCACAGACCGAGGAGGACATCAGCCAGGCCGTCTGGACGCCGCGCACCGAAGTGGCCGAACGCCTACGAGAGTCCTACCTGTCACTGAAAGAGCTGTGGGGACAGTTAGCAGTTAGTAGTTAGTAGTTAGTAGTTAGTAGTTAGTAGTTGTTATGAGACAGTCGTTTGTATTGTTTAGTATCTTTTTCCTTCTGGCGGCAAGAAGTCTCCCCGCCCAAAACATTTCCGGCTACTGGGAGGGCAAAATCGGCATCACGAAGACAGACTCCCTGACCGTCGGTCTGCAGATTGACTACCAGGGAGATACACTCTATGCCGAACTGGACAGTCCCGACCAGTACTTCACAGGACAGCCGGTGAGCGGACTGACGTTCGCGGACTCTGCCATCGCTTTCCACGTGCCCGATTTCGGACTGAACTATGAAGGCACGTTATCGGCCGACGGACAGCGGCTCACGGGCACCTGCACGCAACACGGGCGCAAGTTCGACTGCACGCTGTCGCAGGGCGCGACACGGAAGCTGTTCCCGCGCCCGCAGACACCCGCCCCACCCTACCCGTACCGCACCGAGGAGGTCAACTTCCGCGACCGCGACGGCAAAAAGAGCCTCATTTTCGGCACGCTCACCCTGCCGAAAGATCAACCGAAAGGGCTGGTGATCTTCATCAGCGGGTCGGGCTGGCAGGACCGCGACGAGAACATCTTCGCGCACAAACCCTTCGCCGTCATCGCCGACACGCTCACCAAGGCCGGCTTCGCCACCTACCGCTACGACGACTTCCCAGCGGCCATCTTCCGAAAATCCACCACCTACGATTTCGCCGACGGAGTCCGATTGGTCCTCGATTCCTTGCTGCAACGAACAGATCTTCAAGAACTTAAAGTCACACTATTGGGCCATAGCGAGGGCAGTTTGGTGGCCAGCATCGTGGCGGCCGACGACAAGCGGGTCGCGTCCACCATCCACCTCGGCGGCGTCGCGCAGCCGTTCGAGGAGATATTGCTTTACCAAAGCAAGGCCATCCTGCGCGTCTCCGGGGAAATGACAGAGCAGGAGATCGAGAACAGTGTCGCCATCAACCAACGCATCTACGAGGTCATCAAGAAGAGCAAAAACACCGACGACGCCATGAAGCGCGTCGGGAAGTTGTGGGACGAACTCTCCGCCCAACTCAGCGACGAGGAGAAGGCCAAATACAACATGACGCCGGGGAACAAGTTCACGGCCATCCAGACCTTCAGCTCGCCGTGGTTCTACACCCTCTTCCAAATCGACCCCGCCAAATACCTCAAGAAAATCAAGACTCCGGTCTTGGCGATTTCCGGCGAAATGGACCTGCAGGTGAACGCCATCGCCACGGGCAATAATTTGACTAAATATCTGAAAAAGAAAGAATTACTAAGTTTTATCAACGCCAAAGGACTCAACCACCTGTTGCAACCCTGCACCACGTGCAGTCCCGACGAATACGGGCACCTCGAGACCACGATTGCGCCCGAGGTATTGGACATCATCGTGACATGGCTTAAATTTCATAATCCATAATTCATAATTCGCAAAAAATTGTATTTTCGCGACCTAAAACTAAAACAATGAAAAAGACCCTTTTCGCAACCCTGACGATGGCGCTGGTGATGTTCAGTGCCTGCAACAAACCCGATCCCATCGAACCCGAACCGCCCGCCCCGGCTGAGGACACCACCGTGGTGGAGGAACCCAAAGACAACATCTACCAATTCAAAGTGCTGGACGGCAACGGCGACAGCGTGTCGTTGGCGCAGTACAAAGACATGGTCATCTTAGTGGTGAACACCGCGACGCAATGCGGCTACACCCCGCAATACACGCAGCTGGAGCAATGGTACCAGACCTACAAGGACCGCGGCTTCGTAATCCTCGACTTCCCCTGCAACCAGTTCGGCAGTCAGGCGCCCGGCAGCTACGACGACATCCACGATTTCTGCACCGACCACTACAACATCACCTTCCCGCAGTTCGCGAAAATCATCGTCAACGGGGCTTCGGAGTCGCCGCTGTACACGTGGCTGAAGAGCAAGAAGCCCGGCAAAATCCAGTGGAATTTCACCAAGTTCCTCCTGAACAGGGACGGCGAAGTGGTGGAACGCTTCGAGCCGGGGTTCTCGATGACCAAAGTGGAGCAAGCCATCGCGGCCGAAGTCGGCGAGTAGTTGGCTGTTGGCTATTAGCTATTGGCTGTTGGCTTTCCCTCGCGAGAACTCTAAACCTTCACAAATTATCACATTTTATCAACATCGCAACGACCGTTCGGTTTAATTTTATACCTTTGCCGTTTTATTACATTAAGGATATAAAATACACCGAATATGAAGAAATTCCTACTACTGACGGTTTTGGCCCTGTTCTGTTGCGGCAGTGTCTTCGCCCAGGAGAACAAGACGGACAAAAAAGGCAAGAAAAAGCAGAAAACGGAGGTGGTGACCGACGGGGAGAATCCGTCGGAAAACGCCACGGCGGTGAACGAGGACTCGGATGACGACGAGCTCGACAGCGGCGGCGGGCAGTATGTGCCGAGTTTGCTCCACAGCAGTGCCGACGTTTACACCAACAACACCTCCTACACGTTCAGCATCGCCTACTTCCGGATGCGTGGTTACGACAACCGCTACCAGAACGTGTTCGCCAACGGTTTCGAAATGAACAACATGGTGACGGGCCGCGCCAATTTCTCGCAATGGGGCGGCTTGAACCACATTTTCCGCTATCCGGAGAGCGTCAGCGGCTTGAACATGGCGACCTTCGATTTCGGCGACATCGGCGGGGCCACCAACTACAACTTGCGGGCCAGCAACTTCCGCAAGCAGATCCGCGCCACCTACTCGCTGGCGAACCGCACCTACACCAACCGGCTCATGCTCACCGGCAGCACCGGGCTCACCGCCAAGGGCTGGGCGTTCACCGGTTCCTTGTCGGCGCGTTTTGGCAACGGGCTGGCCTACGTGGACGGCACCAGCTACAACGGCTTCGCGGGCTTCGTGGCCGCCGAGAAGAAAATCAACGCCCAAAATTGGCTCAACCTCGCGGCCTTCGCCTCCTACATCCAGCGCGGCATGCAGTCCAACTCCGTGCAGGAGGCTTACGACCTCTTGGGCAACAACTACTACAACGCCAACTGGGGCTGGTACCAGGGCAAACAGCGCAACGCCCGCGTGCGCACGCAATGCGAGCCCACCTTCCTGCTGACACACAACTTCAATTCCGCGAACAACAAGATCAACGTGCAGACCACCGCAGGGCTCTCCTTCGGATTCAACAACACCACATCCCTCAACTGGTACGACGCCCAGGACCCGCGCCCCGACTACTACCGCTACCTGCCGAGCTACCAAATTGACGGCAAGGACACCACACAGGCATACTACGACGTGCTGGCGTTGTGGCAGAACAACGACCAAAGCTACACCCAAATCAACTGGGACCATCTCTACAACGTCAACCAGACGGCCGCGCTGCAAGGCAAACGCGCCCAGTACATGGTGGAGAACCGTCGCTACGACCAGCTGACGGGCGGCGTGAGCACCCACCTGAACTGGTCCATCAACGAGCACTGGAAACTCTACGCCGGTGCCTCCGTGAACCACTTCAAACAGCATAATTACAAGACCATCGAAGATCTTCTGGGCGGCGCCTACTGGCTCGACGTCGACAAGTTCTCCGAAGGTGATTTCCCCGCCGACCAGAACGTGCAGTACAACGACATGCTCCATATCGGCGACTCGCTCCACGAGGGCGACGTCTTCGGCTACGACTACGACTACCACGTCTTCAAACAGAAAATCTGGAGCTTGGTGAAGGCCACCTACAACCACTGGGATTTCTATTTCGGGCTCCAGTTCGGTGCTTCGGAGCTGTGGCGCGTCGGTCACATGCAGAACGGCCGCTTCCCCGACAATTCCCTCGGCCGGTCGGAGACGCGAATCTACATGGACAACGGCGCGAGAGCAGGTGTCACCTACAAAATCAACGGACGTAACTACATCGTGCTCAACGGTTTGGGAGAGACCAAGTCGCCGAACATCCTCAACTCCTTCCTCTCACCGCGTATCAACAACAAATTCGTCGACAACCTGACCTACGAGACCATCTTCACAGGCGACCTCTCCTACGTGCTCAACTATCCGGTCATCAAGATGCGGGCGACGGTCTTCGGCACGAAGATCAACAACGCCACGCGGCTGATCAGCTTCTACAACGACGACATGTCGAGCATGGTCAACTACGCCATCTCGGGCATCGACGAGAGGCACGTCGGTGTGGAAGCCGGTGCGGAGATCAAGTTAGGCAGCATGTTCTCGTTGATTTTGGCGGGCACATGGGCCGACTACCGTTACACCGACCGCGCCCACGTGACGATGAACGCCGAAAACGGTGTCGATTTCGACGGGCAGATGGAGCGCACGGTCTATTGGAAGAACTACCACGTGGCCGGCACCCCGCAAGTGGCCGCCACCGGAGGCATGAAGTTCAACTACAACTACTGGTGGGTGAACCTGAACTGCAACTGGTTCGACAAGATCTACTGCGACCTGAACCCCGAGCGCCGCACCTCCACCGCCCGCGGCTCCTTGGACGCGAACTCCGAGCTCTACCACCTGGTGGCCGACCAGACCCGCATGAAAGGGCAATTCACGATGGACGTCTCCGTGAGCAAGTCATGGCGCATCAAGCACAAATACAACATCGGCTTCAACGCCAGCGTCACCAACCTGCTCAATAACAAGAACTTAGTGACCACCGCGTGGGAGCAGTACCGCTTCGACTACACCAACTACAACGTCAACAAATACGCCAACAAGTACTACTACGCCTTCGGCACCACATTCTACTTAGGCATTAATTTCCAAATGTAATTACAATTCCAAGAGGGCTGCAAGCCCGACACGTGTCAAACCAGGGCGAACGCAGTGAGCCCTGGGACACTAACAAAAGGAAAAACAACGAATATGAAAAGAATAACAATAATACTAACGGTCATCGCAGCCATCCTCGCCGGCTGCAATCTGGAACCCGACGTGGCCCCGATGCCCACCTTCATCGGCGAGGCCAACACCACCATCGCAGAGCTGCTCGCCATGCATGAGATCGGCTCGGAGGACTCCTACGACTCCATCCCCATGGGGTCCAACATCATCATCAGCGGATACGTCACCACCTCCGACGAGTGGGGCAACAACTACAAGTACATCAACATCGAGGACGAGACCGGCGGCATCCAGATCAAAATCGACAACAAGGCCCTGTACCACAAGTACGCCGTCGGGCAGCGGGTCTATGTGAAATGCGACGGTCTGGTTTTGGGCGACTACCGCAAGTTGCCGCAGCTCGGCTTCTGGGCCAACGGCTCCATGCAGGCCATCCCGTCGTTCAAGGCATACCTCTACCTTTTCCCCGACGGCGCGCCCACGGGCGGGTTCAGTCCCATTGAAATGACCACGATCCCCAACGCCAACGACATCCCGGCGACCGACTACAACCGTCGGGTGCATCTGACCGGCGCCACCTTCCTGGAGGGCGGCATCGCCACCTTCTCGGAGCCGGGCGCGGCCACCAGCCACGACATCAAGATGGCTGACGGCACCACCATCACGATGCGCACCAGCAACTACGCCACCTTTGCCGGCGAGACGTTGCCCGTGGGCACCGGCGAGATCACCGGCATCCTCACCCGTTACAACAACTACGTGCAGATTGTCATCAACAGTCCCGCCGACCTGGTGGGCTTCACCGCCCCCGTGGAGCGGCAGACCGTCTTCAGCGTCAACTACGCCAACGCCTTCAACGAGGGCTGGTTCCAGACCGGCACCGGCAACCCGTGGCAGACGATGGTCAACAGCAGCTTCAGCGGCTTCTTCGTCAACCCGTCGGCGGACGAGGACTACTACCTGATCTCCCCTGCCATCAACTTGGACAACACCACCGAAACCGAGCTGAGCTTCACGCACCGCGCCCCGCAGGGCTTCGATCTCAACACCATGATGTGTTTCTACACGCCCAACTACACCGGCGACGTGAACACCACCCAGTGGATCCCGCTCGACCTCTCCGCCGCGGCCGGACAGACCACCTCCAACAATTTCAGTTTCGAACTTCCCGAAGGCGCGCAGACCTCCAACTTCCGCCTAATGTTCCACATCACCGCCGCCCCCTCCTCCTGGTACCTGTCAGACATCAAAATCACCGGTATAGTACGATAGAGTCACATTATATCATTAACATTTTCCAAGAGGGCTGCAGGCCCGACACGTGTCAACCCAGGGTGAACGAAGTGAGCCCTGGGCCACAGCAGGGTGAACGAAGTGAGCCCTGGGCCACAGCAGGGTGAACGAAGTGAGCCCTGGGCCGCAGTCAGGGCGAGCGCAGCGAGCCCTGGGAACAAAAACAAAGAAATATGAAAAAAACAACGATAATCGCAATCCTAATCGCAGCCATCCTTTTCGGCTGCAACCGCTGGGAAGAACCCGAGTTGAACATCCCGGTGTATGACGGGCCGGCCGCCAACAAAACCATCGCCGACATCAAGGCGAAGCACCCGTCCCTGGGCAACGGCACCCAGGACTCCATCTGCCGCTACGACGAGCAGTTCATCGTCAAGGCCGTGGTGGTCAGTTCCGATGAGGGCGGCAACTGCTACAAGTACCTCACCGTCCAGGACGAGACCGGCGGCATCGAAATCGCCATCGACCGCTCCAGCCTCTACAACGACTATCCCGTGGGGCAGACGGTCTATCTCAACTGCGCCGGGCTCATTGTCGGCGACTACCACAACAAGTACCAGGTCGGCTGGATCTACCAGGGCTCCGTGGGCCGCATCGCCCCCGCCGTGATCGACCGTTACCTGACTAAAGACGGGCTGCCCGACCTGAGCAACCCGTTGGTGGCCCACCCCATCGAAATCAACGGTTCCAGCGACCTCACGGCCGAGAACGTGAACTGCCTCGTGAAGATCGACGGCTGTAAGTTCTCCCCCGCCGACGACGGCCTGCCCTTGTCCGACAACGACTTCACCACCGACCGCACCGTCACCTTCAACGGGGCCAGCATCACCGTGCGCACCAGCAACTACGCCTATTTCCGCAACACCCTCATCGATGCCAACAAAGAGTACTGTCTCTACGGCATCATGAGCGTCTATAATTCTGAGTATCAGCTCACCCTGCGCACCAAGAACGACATCCAGTACTCCAGCGCCTCGCAGGCCGAAACATTGGCCGACCTCACCTTCGACGCCAACAGCCTCACCACCGGCGGCTGGTCGCAATATCCCGACAACCAGTCGTGGAAGTTCCAGGCATACGGCGGCAACAACTTCGTCTATCACAACAACACCGCGGAAAACTGCGACGACTGGCTTATCTCACCGGAGCTGACCCTCGGCGACCTGAACGGCGCCCTGCTCTATCTCGACCACCAGAACAACGTGGGCGGCAGTCCGGCGACCTACTACCAAGTCTATTACTCCACCACCTACAGCGGCGGAGCCATCAACGAGAGCGAGTGGACGGCCTTCAACCCGAATCTGAACAACTACCCGACCAACTTCGGGCTCAGCAACGGCTTGGATTTGACCGCCATCGGCAACCAGAAATTCCGCATCGCGCTGCGCTACCGCAAGAACGGCACCGTCAACGGCACCCGCTGGGCCGTACGCGGCGTGAAGGTGGTATCTGCTGGCAATTAGCTATTGGCTATTGGCTGTTGGCTGTTGGCTATTGGCTGTTATGCACTTGCGAGGAACAACTAACTTAGACTTGAGACTTGAGACTTGAGACTTAAGACTTGAGACTTAAGACTTGAGACTTGAGACTTAAGACTTGAGACTTGAAACTTAAGACTTGAGACTTGGGACTTGAGAGTTGAGACTTAAGACTTCTGGCTCCGATCACTATAAACGATACCCCTTAAACCCTAAACCTTAAACCCTAAACTATAAACTATAAACCCTAAACCAAAACAGGTCGTTCCGGAAGGGACGACCTGTTTCATTATGGAGTTATGAGCTCCGTTATTCTGAATTCTTAATTCTGAATTCTTAATTCTTAATTGAAAAATCACCCAGCGACCGCCGTGGCCAGATTGTGGAACACCAAATTGTTCGTCAGCACATAGCAGCCGGCGCCGGCGAGATAACCCAACAGGGCGTATGGGGTGATGTGCTTCAGATACCAGATGAAGTCGATCTTCTCCATACCCATCACGGCCACACCGGCGGCGGAACCGATAATGAGGATGCTACCACCTGTTCCGGCGCAGTAGGCCAGGAAAATCCAGAACATGTGATCCATCGGGAAATTGTACATACCCATGGCACCTGCCACCAACGGCACATTGTCGATGATGGACGACAGAACGCCGATCACCGTGTCAATCAGATAGTAGTTGCCGTTGAACGCGCTGTCGAGGCTGCCCGCGAGCAGGGAGAGATGTCCCGCGCTCTGCAGACCCGCGACGGCCAGCAAAATGCCAAGGAAGAAGAGGATGCTCGGCAGGTCAATGCGCGTGAGCACGCCCGCAATCGTGAACTTGCGGCCTTCCTCCTGGTTGGTCTTGTGCAGGATTTCGGTCGTGATCCAAAGGATGGAAAGACCGAGCATGATGCCCATATAGGGTTTCAGATGGGTCAGAATCTTGAAAACGGGAACGAACAACAACGCGGCCACACCCATGAAGAAGATGAGGTTACGCTGCCAGGTAGGCACACCCTCGCTCTTGTTGTCTTTCGGACGTTTCGAGGCATCGATTTCGCCCTTCTCCACAAAGGAAACCACAATCAACGGGATGATCATGGAAATCAAGCTCGGGATGAAGCATTCGAGGATGACGCTGCCGGTGGAGACCTTGCCCGCGATCCAGAGCATGATGGTGGTCACGTCGCCGATAGGACTCCAAGCACCGCCCGCGTTGGCCGCCAGAATCACCATGCCGCCGAAGAACCAACGGTCGTGCTGGTCGGGCAAAAGCTTCCGCAACAACGCGACCATCACGATGGCGGTGGTCAGGTTGTCCAAAATGGCGGAGAAGAAGAAGGTGATGAAGCTCAGAATCCAGAGCAGCTTCACCTTGTTGGTGGTCTTGATATTGTCGGTGATGATGTTGAAACCGCCGTAGGTGTCGATGAGTTCCACCACGGTCATCGCGCCCATCAGGTAGAACAGGATCTCGGCGATGTCGCCCAAATGATGGATCAGCTCGTGCGTGGTGATGAAATCGATGAAGGGATGCACAGAATCAGGATTCGCATCCTTAAAAGCCTCGTAGGAGGCCCCGAAGTCGGCGAACTCGAAGATTTCCGGACCCGACAAGATGAAACAAGTCCAGATCAACACGCCAATCATAAGTGCAAATGCCGTTTTGTTGATTTTCAACGGATGTTCAAGGGCTATGCACAGGTAGCCAATGACAAAAATGACAATCATCAAGTAAAACATAACGAAACGATTTTATTATTAACTAAAAGATACTCAATGATATACCAAGTGACATCGGATAGATTTTCGGTCCCTTGTTGTCGGCGAACAGCGGGGTCGGAGAGAAACTATAGTAAACATTGACGAACTTCCAACCAATTCGGGCATATACGTCAATGTTGTATTTCATTTTGTTTTTGAAGAGCAGGTTCTTATACATCGCCGTGTCGGACGGCATGGCAGGATCCGAACCTTTGTATTTCTGTGAGATCTCGCAAATCAGACCTGCGCGGGCGCCCACGGAAAACTTGAATCCGTTGGGGTGGCGATAGCGGAACTCCAACGGGATATTCACATTCAAATAATTCATTTTCAAAAGGTTATAATGCACATCCTCGGGCATCAAATAGTATTTCATCTTGCCGCTGGTGCATCATAGCGGAGC
>Ga0247611_10004026_pt1 | contig 20895 bp, 12 predicted proteins | sample 177DNAGHGhighgp2_FD_192422 | JGI IMG/M metagenome (GOLD analysis project Ga0247611, IMG submission 192422) | Sheep rumen microbial communities from Palmerston North, Manawatu-Wanganui, New Zealand - 1770 DNA GHGhigh gp2 | ecosystem: Host-associated > Mammals > Digestive system > Stomach > Rumen...
CTGGTGTTAATCTCTTAAATAGCGGTTCAAACTTACCAAAGTTTTTGCCACCAGCAAAATTAACAACATCCCATTTTACGCTATTTATTTTTAAATACTCTCTTAATTTTTGTGAACTAAAAGGCATAAAAGGTTCAAACAAAACAGATAAGTTTGCTATAACAAAAGCGCAAGTTGCCATAACATTGTTAAATTCTGTTTTATCATCTTCCTTAAACAAAACCCAAGGTTTTTTATTGTCATAATATTTGTTTGAAATGTCAACAAGCTCAAAAACTTGAGCTAGTGCATCTCTAAAATTTAAACTTCTTATGTTTTTTGCAGTGTTTTTAAATGTTTCTGCAACCATCATTTTTATTCCACTATCAACAATTCCACTAGGAATAAAACCGTCTAAACCTTTATAGTTTAGTGTTCTGTTAACAAAGTTTGCATATTTATTTACAATTTCTCCATTGTGAAGAGCGTGATAATCTTCAAAAGTGAAATTTGAGTCCCTCTTTTCTGGTCCATTTGCAATAGTATAAAGCCTTAAGCTGTCGGCATCAAACTTTTTAAGCATATCAAGCATTGGCCAACCATTTCCCTTACTCTTTGAAATTTTTTCACTGTTTATGTTCATAAATTCAGTTGCAACACAAACATTTGGCAAAAACATCTTTTGATCATACGCTTTTAAAAGTGCTGGAAAAATTATAGTATGAAAAACTATATTATCTTTGCCGTGACACAAATAAACAAGATTGCTGTCATCTTTGTGGTCATACCAAAAATCTTGCCACTTTGGAGGATTTTTAACGCCTTTTTCTTTTTGTTCGTCACAATATTTCATAACTGCACTAACATATCCCCAAACAGCTTCAACCCAAACATAAATTCTTTTATCTTCAAATCCAGAAATAGGAATTTCAATTCCCCAATTAAGATCTCTTGTAACTGCTCTATCCATCAATCCTTCATTTAAGAACTTTTCTGTTTCATTTATGCTGTTTTTTCTCCAAAACTTACGGCATTTGTTAAAATGTTCTCTCATTTCTGGCTCTAGTTTTGAAAGTGCAAAATATAAATTTGTGTTTTCTTTTATTTCAGTTAAATTTCCACAAATTCGGCACTTAGATTTTAAAAGGTCAGAACTTTGAAAAACATAAGAACAATGGTCACATTGGTCACCCTTGCTAACCTCGCCACACTTTGGGCAAACAACTTCAACTTCACGGTCATACACAAATTTTTTACAATTTGGGCAGAATGATGCAAGTTCTGTTTTTGGATATAGATATCCATTTTTTTGAAGAGCTAAAATAAGCTCTTTTGATTTTTCGTGATGATATGGGCTGGCTGTTTTTGTGTAAACATCAAAACTAAATCCAAGCTCTTCTAAAACTTTTGAAAATTGTTCATGATATCTGTTAACAATTTTCTCTGGAGTTGTTTTTTCTTTTATTGCTCGCTCAGTTATTGGAGTTCCATGACAGTCAGTTCCACTAACCATACAAACATCATCTCCACAAAGTCTGTGATACCTCGCCAAAACATCTCCGCTGATATAAGCACAAATATGCCCTAAATGAATATCACTATTTGCATAAGTCCAAGCAATACCTATAACAACTTTTTTCTTATCCATTTTTTCACCTCGACAACTATTTTATCAAAAATATAAGCTTTTGTAAATAGAAAAGGGGTTATTAACCCCCTATTTTGAAAAAATTATCCAAACTTTGTTGATTAGCTTTTGTTTTAACCTCTATTAAACAAGTTTTTGAATAATATTTATCCATAATTTTTTAACAGTCCTGTCAACTTTTATATCTTTAAAGTTTTTGTTTACAAATGACTTAATTCTCTTTGCCATTTCATCTCTATAATTCACTGGCAAAGTATAATCATTTTGTTTTGCATATTCCTCAACTTGATAAATGAATGGCTTACCTGTTTCAAGTTCAAAATTTGCATCCAAAATTCTTATTAAATAGCTTCCTGCAGCTCTTGCAAAAAGTTCATAAGGAATAATATCTTCAAGTGTTTCAAACTTGCCAAAATCACTTAATTTGATGATTTTTTTCTGTTCATCACAATATGTGTTTATTGTTAAATATTTAAAAACTTTTTCTGTTGTTTTAAAGTCAGACAAAAACACTTTTGGAAGTTCACTATCTTCAGACAAAATCTGAGCTATTCCATCTATTCCGTTTATGCCAGCACTAACAAAAACAACATCATTATTGGTTTTTATTTTACCATTTCCTGTTAAATAGTTTTTTATTGTTGTAAGCAAATATTGGTCACTTTCAGACATAACAATAATTGGGTCACAACTGTTTAAAATAGACCTTGAAACCTCAATGCCAACTGCACTTTGAACTGGCAAAAGTGAAGCTTTGTTGCTTTGCTCTTTGTTAAGCTTTAACTCGTTTGAAACCATACTATGCCCTGATTTATCTTTATAAACCACTTTGGCTCTGTTTAAATGCTCTGTTGGAATCATAAAGCTTGAATGTGTTGTGTAAATAATTTGATTTTTTTGCGATAATTGCTCCATAAAGTGAACCAAATCTTGTTGAGCCAGCCCGTGAAGAGTCATTCCACTTTCATCTAATAGCAATATTGTGTTTGTGTAAAAAAGCCTACTTTCAAGTGAAAATACCAAAAAGAACGACAAAAACCATTGCATACCAACACTACGCTCTTCAAGAGGAGCTGAATTCCCCATAGAATCAGTAACCAAAATTTCTAAGCTATCCCCTTCAAAGATAAATTGAAATTTATAATCTCCTTGCCTCCACATTTCAGAAAATTCTTGACTAAGCCTTATTCCCGCATTGTCGAAAAGTTTTTGATATTCTTTTTTCTTTTTGGTTAGTTCAGCAAGTTGAGTTGATGTTAACTTCTCATTTTTTGATTCACTAAATAGTAGTGGTAAATCTTCTTTTAACATTTCTGGAGTTATTCCAACATACATTAAAAGTAGTTTTATTGTTCTTTTCTTGGCTGGAGTTAGTGCATTAACCCCTTTTTTGTTAAAACTTGAAAGCATTTGAGGAAGATAAATGTTGCTGTCCAAATTTCCATAATTGCTATAATATATAAATCCAGGCATAATTTTTATTATAAATTCTTTTAGTTTTTCCTTTTTCTCTTGTGGCACAATAACAGGAACTTCAACAAAATATTTCCCAGACAATGTTCTTGTTATGGTGACAAAATCAAATGGATGAATTGTTGGAAAATATTTTCTTAAAAGAGATAAATCTCTTGTTTCTAACTTGAATTTTGCACTCACAAATTCAGGGAGCTTTTCTGCGTCCATAAGTTCATCAATTTTATCCCTTGGCAAATCAGAATTTAAAATTTTGTTATCAGTTTGAAATGCTGGCTTAAGCTTCCAAAGTGCTTTTAATAAATTACTCTTTCCAGCTTCATTAACACCTGTTATGGCAGCAATATCTTGACAAGTTACCCACCCAGAATCAGAAAAAGAACGAAAGTTTTGAACTCTAAACATTTTTAATTTCATACCAAAATCTCCTTAAAAGCAAAAATAAAACAAGCAAAATACCAAAAACGCTATGTGCCTTCCCCAAAGCACAATAAATTCCTCCATTTTTAGTAAATCAGTTGCTTGTTAAAGTTAACTAACTTAAAATCATTATAACACAAAAAATAAAAGTTGACAAGAAAAAATATACAAATAAAAAAAGCTATTTTTTTGACAAAATAGCTTAATTTTTTTTATTATTTTCTTTTATGATTTTATTTCTAAGCTGTCCACAAGCGCCATCAATATTTTCGCCTATAGTTCTTCGAATTGTTGCTGAAGCTCCATATTTTTTTAGAACAGCCAAAAATTCTTCTGCTTTTTTTCTTGAAACGGTTTTAAGCTTTCTTTCTTCAACTTCATTTAAAGGAATTAAGTTTATATGTGTTGGAAAGCCTTTTAGCAAAAATGCTAACTCTTTGGCACACTCTTTTGAATCGTTTATGTCACTGATTAAAGCATATTCAAAAATAACTCTTCTGCCTGTTTTGTTGAAATAATCACGACTTGCAAAAATAATTTCTGAAATTTTATATTTATTTGCTATTGGCATAATCTTTTTTCTTATTTCATCGTTAGGAGCATGTAAAGATATTGTTAAAATTATCGGTAGCCCCAAGTTAGACAAATTTTTTATATTTGGAACAATTCCACAAGTTGATAGAGAAATATTTCTTGCCGAAATATTTATTCCATCTTTGCTTGTTACAAGTTTTAAAAATTTTGTTACATTAGAGTAGTTGTCTAATGGCTCACCACTGCCCATTAACACAATATTTGTTATCTCTCGTTTTTTAGCTGTTCCTCCAAGCATTTTGTTAACAACCAAAACTTGAGACAAAATCTCTCCTGCACTTAAATTTCTAACTCTTCCATTTAATGAAGATGCACAAAACTTACAACCCATACTGCATCCAACTTGAGTGGAAACACATAGTGTGTTGCCATACTTATATTTCATCAAAACACCTTCAATAATGTTGTTATCATAAAGAAAGTAAGCAAATTTTTGAGTTCCATCCTTATCAGTTTGAACTTGATATATTTTTATTGGTTCATCAACAAACTCTTCTTCTAATTTTTGCTTCAAACTTTTTGGAATGTTTGTTATTTCTTCAACCTTTTTGCCCAAATAAATGTTTTCAAAAATTTGTTTGGCTCTATATTTAGGTTCGCCCCACTCTGATAATGTGTTTTCTAACTCACTTAAAGATAAATCTTGCAAAATTTTCATAATTAACCTCTTTTGTTTATTATAGCATAATTTTTAAAAAAGTAAATATTTAAAAAGTTCATTGCATATATTTTTTAATAAAAAAGGTGGAAAATATGGAAGAAGTTATATCAAATCATAAAATTATTTGCGATGCAAGAAAGTTTTTGCAAATGACTGGCATACAAAAAGTTGAAAGCACAAATGAAAATCAAATAGTTTGCGTTGCTATGAACCAGCCTCTTATAATCACCGGAAAAAATATGCACATAAAAAAACTTGATGTTGGACAAGGAATTGTTGATGTTGAAGGGCAAATTGACAGCATAAAATATGAACAAAAAAAGAAGCCATTTTTGAAAAGGATTTTTAAATAATGCTTTTTGAAACCATAAATCAAGGCTTTATTTTTTTGTATATTTTGCTGTTTTGCCTTGGTTTAACAATTTTAAATATTCCTTTTAAAATATTAAAAACAAAAATAAAACAAAAATGGCTTGTTGCCGTTTTAGATTTTTGTTGTGCTTTTTTAGCAAGCATATTCTTTTTTGGTATTTGTATTTTGTTTTGTTTTGGCGAAATTAGGCTTTATGCTGTGTTAACTTATATTTTTGGTATTTTAATTTTTAATATGCTGTTTGACAAAATAAAACAAAAGTTATCTTTAAAGAAGAAAAAAGAGTGCTGACACTCTTTTTTCTTTTCCCGCTTCTATTTTTTAAATATTATTTTATTTCTTGTTTGAAAACTTTGTTATAGCTTCAACAAGTTCAGCAACAGACATATTTATGTTTTTGATTTCTTCTTTTGATGCCCCATTTGCCTTTGCTTGTTTTGCCTTTTCTTTTAATTGTTCAATCAAGTCTTTAATCTTTTTGATGCTTTTTTCTCTGCTGTTTTCAGTGCTTGACTTCTCCATTTTGTTTAAAGCTTTATCAATTTGGTCTTGAAGTTCATCTTTGTTTTGCTTTATTTTTTCGCTTTCTTCGTCAATCTTTTTCTGAATTTCTTCAAAATCATCTTTTGAATTTGAAATAGCATAATCCACACTTTCATCTGCAACATTTATCTTGTTTCCGCTCTTTTTGGTTGCTGGTTTTTTAGCTTTTGGCTTTGCTGTGGATTTTTTAGGTTTTCGCTTGTCTAATGCCCTGCTAGTTGCTCTTGGCTTTCTTGGCTTTTTCTCTTCAACAGGTTCTTCAACAAGAGCTAACTCAGTTTGCTCCTCTAAGGTTTGAGGGGCTGGTTGTTCTTGATTTTCTTCTATAACTTGCTCAGTAGCATTATCTGCTTGTTCACTTTCTAACACTTCTTGTTGAGGATTTACATCTTCACTTACAGCAGTTTCAACCACAGCTTCTTGCTCTTGTTCATCTTTTGAACCTTTCTTTTTGCTCTTTGAAGGCTCTTGTGGTGTTTTAATCTCTGAAGATTGCTCTTGAGAAGTTTTCTCTTCAACTTGTTCTTGTGGCTCATTCAAAGTTTGTTCTTGAACATTTTCACTTGTTTCCTGTCCTTGAGCATACATCTTGTTCCATTCTTCTTGAGTTGGACCTATATAATTTCCGTTCTCATCATAATATTTAGAGTAGTCAATTAAATTTCCATTCTCATCATAGAACTGTGAATAATCAACCAAGTTTCCGTTTTCGTCATAATATTGTGAATAATCTATGGCATTTCCATTTTCATCATAATAAACTTGTTGTTGTTGCTGTTGAACATTTTCATTTGTCATATAATTTTGTTCAGCTTTAACTTCTGATTGGTCTTGCGCTGGAACTCCATTAAGGTCTGGATTGTTTCCATCAAGATTTTCTCCTCCATAATTAACATTGCCTTGAAGAGTGTTTATGAACAAATCTCTTTCTGCAATCAAAGCATTCTTTGTTTCAATCTCTCTTTCTAAGTTCTGCATTCTTGCCTTAAGGTCAACAATTTGTGATTGATAATCTTTGGCAACCTCTGCGTTTTCTTCATTTATCTTTTCACTTAAGGTGTCATAAACCTTAACTGCAAATGTGTTATATTCTGATTTTAATGCAACCTCAACAGAATCTTTGTCTTTTTCTATTAAATCTTTACGCTTTAAGATTTCTGCATTACATTCGTTGATTGTAACTTGCTCTTTTGCCAAAAGTGATTTCAAATCTTTTTCTATTGCAGCACGCTTTTCCATCTCATCTTTAATTTGACGCTTGTTATAGTTTATTTCAACACGGTTTGTTGTTTCAGATATAGCTTTGTCTAAACGCTCTAAATTTTCTTTTATTGTTTGAAGCTTTCTGTTTGCCTCTCTTTCTATCTCATCCATATTTGCTTGTGCTTGTGAAAGCTTTCTTTCAAAGTCTTGGATTTCATTTTGAAGCCCTATCTTTTTCATCAAGAAGCTTTCACTCTCATCAACAGCACGAGATATAAGTTGTTCGCCGTCAACTCCCAAATCTTCAAAGTTGTATGGGCTGTGAGCAATGGCAGCATATTTGCTTTGTTCGAGTAATCTTTGCTTTTCTATTTTCTTTTTCTAAGTATTCTCTCAAAATAGGAATACCTTCATCAATCTCTTGTTTTGTGAATAGCACTTCAAAATCAATACTGTCTGGCATAGTTGCAACTGCTCTGTTTAAATTTCTAACAAACACTCCAAAAATGTTATATAGTTTTGCGTTGTAGGTGTTGTATCTAACATTAACAACCACACTAAACAAAGAACATAAAAGTGTTATTGCCAAAGGTGTTATAAGTGGATAAATGATTATGTAGTCCAAAACATTTGCAAGTTGTGTGGCATCACTAACAGAACTAGCAAGTGAAAATCCCAATCCCACAACATAAGCTATGACAGATAAAACAATTGCAAAGAGTTTTGTTTGTTGCTTTATTCCTATTAAGATAGAACTAGATAGCGGTCTTCTTATACAATACTCTGCTGTTAGATATCTGCTAGGAAGTCCGTCACGCTCTAGTATATATAATTGCCAACGGTCACGAATTCTTCTTGGCATCTTTTGAAGCATCTTATGAAACTCCACAAGATTATCATCTGTTATCGCGGGTTTCTGCAAAAGATATCTGTTTATTTTGTTAATACATCTTGTTGTTTTTCTTTCAAAGCTAAAAGCCATACGAATAAATCCCACAATGATAAACACAAGGGTTAAACCTATGCTTATAAAAAACAACCAATCAATGTCAACCCCTTTGAATATATTTTGCAAGAAATTATAAAATCCGTATATTACATTTCCCATTAAATAACTGCTCATTTTTTGATCTCCTATTTTTTAAAAAATGATAATTCTGCTTTTATTATAATAAATAATGAAATTATTTGTCAAACAATATTTCACAATCTTTGAAAAAAGAATATAAAATTTTGCTGGTTACTTTCTTTTTTAAAGCATTTTCTACTGCAATTTTGTAACAATCCAGCTGAATTTCATACTTTTCACGCATTATATCATCGTTTTTTTGCCTATTGGTTTTATAATCAATTAAAACTGCCTGTTCTCCTTTTATAACAACCAAATCAACAACTCCCTGAATTAAAATGTTATCTTCAACATTGCTTGACTTAACGATTTTGTTATAAGGTATGTTTAGATAAAACTTTCCTTCTCTTATGATTTTATCTGCTCCTTTTACCCACTTTTGCAAGTATTTAACGCACTTAAGTATTTTCTCACAATCTATCAAATTAAATACATCAAAAGGCAAATTTTGCGATAAAAACTTTTCAATTTCTTCATTACTTTCTAAATTTAATGGAATAATTTCCATTGCTTTATGATAAGCAACACCTATTTTGTCAGCTGAAACGCCATCTTCATTTAATGTAAACTTTTGTGGCTGAGAAGAATAACTGACTTTGTTGTCCTCTTTTTCCATAATTCTTGAAACACTGCTTTTATATGATATTCCAGACTTAATTAGCTCTTTTTCAATTCTTGAGTTTATTTTTATAATATTTTTCTCTATTTCATCACTAAGTGCATTAAAATTATATGCTTTATGACTATTTTTAACATCTATGTTGTCATTTTTCTCATTTGGTTCATAAACATTTATAATAAAACTGTTGTTGTTTTCAGTTTGTATTTCTAATTTTTCTTTCCCTAAACGCATAGCTTCTAATTCACTATCTTTTAAGCAAGATAAAATAATAGACATATAATTGTTTTGTTTGTTTAAATATTCCCCACAAACATTATGTCTTAAATTGTCTAACTTTGCTTTGCCCGTTATATACAAATGATTTTTTGCTCTTGTTAAGCCAACATACAAAATTCTAAGTTCTTCAGCAAAGCGTTTTTTGTTTTCATCAATAATTATTGCCGACCTTGCTATTGTGCTTGACTTATATCTGTTTTCTTTGTCAAACTTTTGAACACCAATTCCCAAATCCGAACTAAACAAGCACGGGCCACTTAAATCTTTTGAACTAAATTCGTGTGCCATATCAACCATAAACACAATAGGATATTCAAGTCCTTTGCTGTGATGCATTGTAACAATATTTACTGCATCTTTTTGACCAGAAAAACTATCTTCAATTTTTAATTCATCTCCATCTTCAACAGAGCTTAAATATGCCACCAAATCATTGTTATAAGAATTGGTTAACAAACTGCTTACATACGCTCTAACATTAAAAACTCTGTTTTCTCCATTTTCAAGCGAGCCAATCAAACTTTCATAATTTGTTAACTCAATCAAATTTGCAAGAACTTTATAAACGCTTTCATTATATAAATTTTCTTTACCACTTTCTATTAAAGAAAAAGCATATTTAATTTTTTCGTTTTTGCTCAAATTTTGTTTAATAATCTCAAAAAATGATAAGTCACTATCTTCTCTCAAAATTCCAAGTTCTTCAAAAGACATATTAACAATTGGTGAAGTCAAAAATCCAACCAAAGCATATTCATCTTGACTGTCGTTTATTAACTTTAAATAATTGATTAAAACTTGAATTTCATATTCTTCTAAAATATTTTCACCACTAACAGATTTTAATGGTATATCAAACTTTTTTAGTTCATCCAAAAGGCTTTGCAGATAGCTTCCTTTAGAGCGATATAAAATTGCTATGTCACTATAATTTATTTTTCTTAACCCATTGTTTTTGTCAAAATCAGCATCGTAAATTAAATGCTGTGTTGAAATCAGCTCAGAAATTTTGCTAGCAATAACAAAAGCTTCTTCTTTTGCATATTCATTTATATTTTCTTTTTGAATTTCTGCATCCAAAACACTATAAACTTTTGTTGGAACAATTTTTTCATCGTGTTTTTTTGAGGTTTTTATAACATTTAACTCAACAACTGGCCAGTCGTTTTTAGGGAAATCTTCTAGCCCCTTTAAAAATAATCCTGTTTTTTGATAGTTTATGTTAGAAAACTTTTCTGTCATTATTTTTGAGAAAACAAAGTTAACAAAACTTAATATGCCCTCATCACTTCTAAAATTATGTAAAAGATTTATAGATTTTTTGTTATCTCCGCAAAAACTTTCAAGTTTGTTAATCATTATTTGTGGATTTGTGTTTCTAAACCTATATATGCTTTGTTTTGGATCCCCTACCAAAAACAAAGTGTTATATTTTTCGTTCCACAAGCTGTTTATAATTGCCTCTTGAATGTTGTTTACATCTTGATATTCATCAACAAATATGTGCTTATAGCTTTGACTGATTTCATCTCTAATGCTTTCATCCTTTAATATTTTTAAAGCATAATGCTCTAAATCCGCAAAATCCAAAAGATTCCTTTGCTTTTTAAGTTCTTCATATTTTTTAGCAAAAGTTTCTTCCATTTCAACAAGCATTTTAACATTTTTTTGACACCACAACAAATCTTGCTTTAATTTGTTTATGTCATCTGTTAAATAATATTTTGTTTTTATATCTTTTATTTCTGCAACTAAATTATTTTTTTGTTCAGCCCAAAAATCCATAAGGTCTTCACAGCCTTCTTTTGCTTTGCTTTTTTGTGGAAATTTTGAAAGCTTATTAAAAATTATATTATGATTTTCTCTAAAAGAATTATTTCTTGAAACAAGCTTTGTGTTTTTTAATATTTCTTCACAATTTACACTAAGTTCTTTAAAGCCAGCATAATTAGCATCAGTTAAAACTTGTTCAAAAACGCTGTTATAATATTCAAAAATATCGCAAACATAATCATTTATTATTTCACAAATTTTTGAATTTTCAAAATCTCCATCATAAACACTTTCAACCTTTTTTCTAAAACAATCTTTATCTGTTTCATTTGATGTGTGATTAAAAATTTTTAAAATAATTTCTTTTATTGTGCTAAAATTTCTTTTACTGTCATAACTTGAAAACAATTCCAAAAAATCTTCATTAACTTTTGAGGTGTAATGGTTTAATGTGTTTTGCATAGCTTTTTCTTGAAGTGTTTTGCTCATTTCTTCATCACAAATTGAAACACTTGCACTTAAATTTACAACATAAAAATATTTTTTTATAATTTTATAACAAAATGTGTGAATGGTGCTTATATCTGCTTGAGAAATTAAACTAAGCTCTTTCTTTATATGTTCTTTTTGCTCTTTTGTGATTTCTAAATCATTATATTTTTTTAATAAATCTTTTTGAAGTTTAACTCTCATTTGATTAGCTGCTGCATCAGTGAAAGTTATAAGCAAAAAATCTAACACACTATAGCCATTTTGAGCAACAAAATTAACAACTCTTTGAAGCATAACAAAAGTTTTTCCACTTCCTGCATTTGCCGAAACAATTAAATTTTGTTTGGAATTTATTGTTTCAATTTGTTCTTTTTTAAGCTCTTTTTTCATTGTTTAAAACCTCCTCAAAAATTTCAGCACTATCAATTTTAAAATTATTTTCTCTTGGCAAAATATTTTCTTTTTTATAATAAGGGCAAAAAGTTTTGCTTTGGCAATATAAACACGCCCCTTCCACTGGCTTTGGGTTTATGTTTCCACTCAAAATCTCAAAAATAGCATTTGAAAACAACTCATACGAATATTTAATCATATTTAACAATTCTTCTTGCTTAACTAGATTTGTATTTTTCTTTAAAGACAGAACGCCATTGTTAACATTTTCTTTTTTAGTATCCAAAGAAAATCCAATTATTCCACTTTTTTTGTTTTCATAGTCAACCAAATCATCTTGAAAAATAAAGTTTTCATAATCATCTAAGGTCACTCCATTCATACAATAACTTTCATAAGGAAATGATGTGTCTTCTTCTTGATAATCATTTCTAAGCGGAAAATAATAAGCCCCTGTGGGTATGGTTTCATTCATTCCATTCATTATGGCATACAAATATATAAAAAGCTGAAGTTTGTTTCCCATATAAAAATCTAACATCTTAAATTCAGACTTGTTTTTGCCTGTTTTATAATCGATAACCCTAAATTTTTTATCATAAAAATCAACCCTGTCAACCTTTCCTCTAAGTTTAAAAGTTTTGTTTAAATTTTTTACATAAATTTGTGGCATAGGAGCAAAATCTTTTTCTCCAAAACTAGATTCAGCAAACTTTGTTTTATATTTGCTGTGTTTGTTGTGATAATTTAGTGCCTTACAAATTCTTATGCTCTCTTTTTTAAGTCCTTCAGCTAGTGCTTTGTTTTGTGGACCAAACAATAGATGTTCATATTGCTTTTTTGATATAATTTCTTCAAAAGTTTTTTTAGCAAAATTTTCAATGCTACTATCATTTAAAATGTTACCCTTGCTATACCTAAAATAGCGCTCAGCAACATCGTGCAAAATATTTCCAACATCAACTGGTCTCACTTTGTTTTGTTCTTTTTCTTTCAACTTTAAACCATACATAACAAAATGCAAAAATGGGCAAGAAAAATAATTTTCCACTTCAGTTGCTTTTGTATATCCATTTTTAAAAAACAATTTATCTGCGTTCTTTATTGGTTTTTCACCCTTATAATCATTAAGAATAAATTTTGCCTTTTTATCTATTTTTAATTTGTTAAAAAAACTATCAAAATCACAATTTAAATCAGCTTTGTTTTTTGAAAGAAATTTAAGTATGTCCGCTTTTGATTGAAACAAAAAGTTAAATCTATTTTTCTCCCCACCAAAAGCATCATCATCTAAAAGCATTGTTTCAATATTGATAATTGGCAAATTTTCGCCAGTTTTTGATTTAAACATCTTTGAAAATTGTTCTAAAACACTGCTTATTTCATTTTGAGATGACTTTATGTTTTGTGGCATAGAAAGCATCAGGCTGTTTTCTGCTAAGGTCATATTTTGCAAAACTTTAAAAACAGTTCTTCTGTTTAATTCATAAATTGTTGGAGAAATATTTAATTCACTTAAAATAGCTATGTCAAAATCGCTAATAATTCCAACATCCTTAACAAAAGCTGGCAATTTGTCACTTGTTGCACCCAAAACAAAATAATATTTGTTAGGTTCAAAAATTGTTGAAAGCATCTGCCCCACCAAAACACTGTTGATGCTCATAGGAAGTGGCGCTATTTCTAAGCTTTTAACACAAACAGAAAACATTTCAATCCACTCCATAAAACCAATTTGTTCATCGCCCAAAATTGTTTCAAGCTGAGTTAATACTTTTTCTAATTTGTCAGCACATTGTCTGAAAATACCCGCTTGTTTTAAATTTTGTTTGTTTTCAAAAAAGATTGAAAGTTGTTCATTTTTTTCTTCCATTTGATAATTTTTTATCAAATTTCTAACACTTTCACAAAAATCACTTATTGTTTTTGACCTGTTTATCTCATTTTCAAAAGTGATAATTGGTGAAATAAAATCATTTTTTAACTTGTTAAATTCCAAAAAGTTTTCATCATCATTTTTTAAATTTATTTCAGTTTTCCACATATTATTTATAATGCCATATTTTTTAGAATAAAAATCAAAAACTTCTTTTTGTTCTTCTGTTAATGGAGAAAAAACATTTTTGCAAACTTTTAAAACATCATCTGTTTGATAGCCCCACAAAATCACATCAAAAATATATTTCAAAAACTTATAATACTCTGTTTTTTCTAATGATATATTTTGGTCAATCCAAAATGGAATATTAAAACTTGTAAAAACATTTTCTATAACGCTTTCATAGCTGTTTAAATCACAACAATTTATAACAATTTCTGAAAATCTTGCGCCATTTGAAATAAGCTCTAAAATTTTTTTAGCAACAAACCAAACTTCTTTTTCTTGGTCGCTTGCTTGAAACATAAAAACTTCATCGCCTTTTATCTCTAAACTATTGTTATTTAAGGCAAACAATTCTTTTGCAATATGCTTTTGAACTGGATTTAACAAATCATAGCAATCCACTTCTTCTATGTTTATGTTTAACTTTTCACATATTTCATTTAATTCATCTTTAATTTTAAAAACATAAGCATCTTTGTTGTTCTGCTCTTTGGGTGAAACTGTTGTTATGCTTAAACAGTTTGAACATTTTATGGCATTTTCTAAAACATCTAAATCTTGTTTGGTAAAATCAACAAAATTAGAAAAATGAACATCAGCATTCTCAAAAATTTTTGACACTTCCATTTTTTCACATAAAAGCCCTATTTTGTTACTGCTATCTATAAAATTATCTTTTATATATTTTTCATAATATTCAAAAATGGTTGCGATATCCAAAATTTTTAATGCTAAATTTTGCGATTTACATTTGCTCACTGAATATCTAAGCATTCCAGGTGTTATCTTACAGCTTTTAAGTTGAGAAATTGTGTCAAACAAAACTTTAGCAAAGCCAGTTGAAACAGGAATTTTTGTAAAGCATTTTAATTCTTCTTTATGCTTTTTTAAAATATGCTGAACAATAATAACTGCATCCAACATATTCAAAACCTTTTTGCCATCAAAATCTTTTAAAACAAGCCCCGCAAGCCTTGAAATGCTTAAAACATTAATATCAAAACTTGAAGTTAAGTTTAATTTTTGCATAACAAGTTTTTCCATAGAAAGGCTAAATCTATCTGGAACAATAATATATTGTTTTCTTCCAGATTTTAAACACTCTCCAACAAACTTTATTTGCTCGTTTATGGCATTATAATTTTGATATGAATTAAATTCAACAACTTTCATTTCATTCTCCAAATTTTATTTTTTATATAATACCACAAAATTTAAAGAATGTCACACAAAAAATTAAAATATATTATATTATAATATATTTTAATTTTCAAAATCTTTGTTTAAACCTTTCTTTTCATCTACATTTAAGCTAAAAAATTGTTTAAGCTTTTTCATTTTGTCACTGCTTTTTATTTTGTCTAAACTTAAATCATTTGTCTTGGCATCAAAAAGATTTTTTTCTAAAATTTTGAAATCCTCTTTTAATTTTTGATTTTCACTTTTAAGCTCTTCTATCAAAAAATCTTTTCTTCTGTTTTGAATTAAGGCTAGTTTTAGTTTTTGATTAAAACCACTGTTTTGAGTTTGTTTTTTGTTTAATAGATCAGATTCCACATTGCTTTTTATCAGCTTACAAAGCCCCATAAACAAACTTTTTATGTCATCATCTGACAAAACTTTTTTAACTTTTGGCATCTCTATAATTTTGTTTTTATCATAAGGATTTCTTGTTCTTATATTATTATTTTTTAATTCATTCATAACTTTTATAACCTCATCTTTTTGATTTTTTATGATATTTCTATACTTATTTTGATATCTAAGCATAAGTGTAGCATCATTTTTGGCAAGTTTTAAACAAGCTTCTCTCACTGATTTTTGCCCATCTATTGGCAAAATTTGAAGCAAAATTTTTTTAGTATCTTCTTCTTTAAAATGTTTAAAAAACACATTTTGAGCATCACTATTTTTCATATTAAAAAATTTTATAAAACTTTCATCTTGTTTTAATTTTTTGCTCAGTTTATAAAAATAATTCCTAACACTATATTTTTGCCTACAACTTTTCTCTGCCCACACAGAAAAATTTGTTGTCAAGGGCTTATTTTTGTTTTTTATCAAAAAATTAACAAAATCTTTTGCTTCAAAAATATCCCAACCAAATAATTTTTTCGCTTTCATTTTCACCTCTTTTTTAATAGTATCCAAAAAATAAATTTTTAAAATGATTAGTTATAAATTTTGTTAAAGCTAAATAAAAATAAATAAAAAGAGGTTTTTTATGCAAAATATAACTATTCATTTTGTTTCAGATTTTCAAGTTTTTTTAAAACTTAACTCCCAAGATTTAGGGTCGCTCGACTTTCCTTCCGATACTCTTTCTTGTGAGTGCGATTTTGAGCAAAAGCTCATTTTAGAAGTGTTCCCCATAAGCTCAACAAAAGCCATATATTCAATACCTTATATGGCAGAAATTTTTGTTGATAAAAACAACATAAGTTCTCCATCAAACTTTTTGGAAATAACCAATTATTATGACGGATTTTTTGAAGTTAAAATTTTGCCAATGCAAATAAAGCTTTCTTATAAACAAATTTTTGTTAAAAACATAAGAGTGAATGAAAATATAACCATAAATATTTTTGATGATGGATTTTATAATCTTGAAATAATAACAAAAAACAAAGTGTATCACCATACACTAAGCGAAAAAATAACAGATATAAGTTGTGAATATTTTTTAGAAAATGAAACTGAATTTTTATTTTTTAAAGGAAAATCCGCTTTAAACAAAGATTTTTTGCTTGTTTTGTCTAATTTTTTTTGCAACTTAGAAATCTCCGCTGATTTGATTGAATGTTCTCACAATAAAATCACCACCCTATTAAATCAAAATGATATAGCAAAACACGGCATTGTGTGCGTGTATGTTTTAGACAAAAATCAATTTAAACTTAAAGACGAATACACTGTTTTTTTAGACAAAACCCCACAGCTTGCCATTGACCCTAAAATTATTCCTTGGGCTTTTGCCGAAAGCATTAACATTGGAGATTTAAAACTTGCAAGAAAATATCTAAGCAAAGAATTAAATATGATGCTGGATGATGAACATCTTCAAGACTTTTTTGGAGATTATGAAGAAATCAAATGGAACAAATACAAAAATATGCCAAACACACTATGTTTTGTTTATAAAAACAATCCAAATGAAGCAAAAACATATAAATTTGAAATTGATAATAATAAAATAACAAACATAATACTGCTTGAAATAGATTGATATTTATAAAAAATTTTTGTATAATAAACAGAAAAGGAGAAAAAATGGAAAGTTGGTTACTAATTTCAATGATTGTTTCATTTTCTTTGCTTTTTTTTATTTTTTTGTTTGTTATAAAAGCTAGACAAAAATTTTATATAACCAAAATAATCTTAAAACCTGTTATTCTAAATTCAAACAAAAGCGTTTATGAGCTTTTTAAATATGAACAAAAAAATAATATAGTAAAAAACATAAAAGTTTGTGAGGGCGAAAGCTACGCTTTTTATCCAAAATCAAACACGGTCATAATTGAAAAAAATTGTCTAAAATCAACTTCTCTTTTTGATGTTACAGCAACCGCTCACGAACTTGGACATGCTTATGCAAATTCTCGAAAAAGTGCCTTATCATCACTTTGGTATGTTTTAAAAATATTTGAAAGGCTTTTTTGTTGGGCTATCATTCCACTATTTTTGGTTGGGTTTGTTTTAAGTTTTATCCCTAGTTTAAGTTTTTATGGAACAATTCTTTTAAATATTTCTTCCGCTATTTCTATTGTTGTTTTAATTGGCAGATTTATAAGCATTCCAACAGAAAAAGAAGCATCAAAATATGGTTTATGGATACTTAACAATGCGGAGTTTTTAACCAAAAATGAATTGAAAATGTCTAAGAAAATGCTAAAAATTGCTTTGTCAACTTATGTTTTTGCTTTTTATGAAAGGTTGTTTTTTAACTTTATTTTAGTTAAAAAAATAATCTTTAAAATTTTTAGAATTAAACCAAAAAAACAACAATTAAGTTCAAAAAATGAACAAGAAATAAAAGAATTGGTGGCATCAATCAACAAAAATAATGCTTTTAAAGAGCAAGAAAAATTAAACGAACAAAAAGAAGAACAAGAAAGACTTTTAAGGGAACAACAAAAAACTCAAACAAAGATAAAAAAAGTTTATGACCCAGATGCCCCAACTATGTATGATGTCATATTTAAAAAGGCAAATGAACAACCACAAATACAAAACAATAACAATGATGATATAATAAAAATGCCTCACAAAGAGGAATAAGGAGTTTTTATGGATTTTATAATAGTTTACTATATTTTAGGTATAATAATGCTTCCTGGAATTATTTTTGCTGCATACACGCAAGTAAAAATACAATCAGCCTACTCTAAATATTCTGATATAAAAACAATAAGAGATGTTCCTGCAAAAGATGTTGCAAAACAAGTTTTGGAAAGAAATGGACTTTATGATGTTCGAATTGAACAAATTTCTGGGCACTTAACAGACAATTTTAACCCAAAAACAAAAGTGGTTAGCTTAAGTGAAAGTGTTTACAATAGTTCTAGCATTGCAGCTGTTAGTGTTGCTCTTCATGAGGTGGGACACGCCATTCAACACGCCGAACATTATGCCCCAGCAAAAATGAGGCTTTGGCTGGTTCCTATGATAAACATTTCTTCAACGATATTGTGGCCTTTAATAATTATTGGCATCATAATTGGTTCTTTTGCTGGCTTTGACAATATGCTAGGACAAGTGTTCACTTGGGCTGGAATTGCATTTTTCGGGCTTTCGATGTTATTTTCTTTAATAACCCTTCCAACAGAACTTGACGCATCAAGAAGAGCCAAAAAAGAGTTAGCTGAAATTGGAGCTATGAATGAAGAAGAACTTGTTGGTGCCAAAAAAGTTTTATGGGCAGCAGCTATGACATATATCGCCAGCTTGGTTGTTTCTGTTTTAACACTTTTAAGATTTATTTTCACCATTCTCTTGATTAGAAGAAATGATTAAACACAAAAAAATTAAAAGCCATTTTGTATCTAATATAAAATGGCTTTTTTATAACCAAAATCCTCTTTTGGTCTATAAAATTTTTTTATAAAAATACTTGATTTTCACAGAAAGATGCAGTATAATAAAAAGGTATTCATATTACTCCCGCAATTGTCTCACTCCCAATTACGCCTGTATTATGAATATATATGCGCCATTGGCTCAGCTGGATAGAGCGTCGGTCTACGGAACCGAAGGTCAGGGGTTCGAATCCCTTATGGCGTGCCAGCGAAAAAGCCCATAACAAAAGTAAAAAGTCCTAATTATAGATGAGTTAAATTTAACTCATTTTTTTTGTTTTTTAGCATAAAAAGTGTTGGAAAATTTAAACAAAGTGTTGTCAAAGTGTTGTCAAACACTTAAATCATACTCTCCCTTATGATTTATATTTGATATTTAAAAAATATTTTTTATGATATAATTTAACACTTAAAAATGAATACAATAAAAATAATAATTTTAGTTTTATTTAAACAAAAAACACCTCAAAAAGTTGAGGCGTTTTTGTTTTTTAATAACCTAAAGTTTTTAAAATTTTTATGAAGCTCTTTCGATTTGAATATAAATCTTCTTGAATATCAAACTTCTTTAAAACTTGAAGAACTCTTTCTTTAAATTCTTCATTTTCAGTAACTTCATTTGTTTTTATATCATAAACCTTATCTTCAAAATAATAATAATCTTTGTTAAATATGTATCTATCATCTTTTAAGCTCATAAAGATGCTTTCATTTTCATCAAACACACTTTGTCCAAAACATAAAGACAAATTATATGGCAAGTTCATAATATCGCAAATGGTTGGATAAATATCATTAACTGAAATAAATTTATCAACTATAACTCCGCTTGAATAACTTTCTTCACCTTTATATTTGGCGGTAAGTTTTTGGTCATAAACAACCGCACCCATATTATATGAACTTACATTACAATTTCTAACATTTTCTTCACTGACCCCACGAAGAAAATAACTAATGTTATCATAATAACTGTTGTGGTCTGGAAAAATAACAACTGTTGTGTTTTCTAAATTGTTTGTATCATTAAGCCTTTTAAACAATAATTCTATCATTTTATCAAAGTCCATAACTGACGCTTTATAATATAAAAAGCTCTCACTGTTAACATTTTCTGGATAATAACCTTTTTCGTGCATATCTTCAATCATTTTATCATAATAGCTTTGATTTTCTGCACTTGTTAAAGTTTGATAATATTCAGTGTTGCTTCCTCTTTGTTCATACTCTCCGTGAGTTACAACTGTTGTATAGTGGCTATAAAATCTGCCTTCATCAGGAATGATTTTGTCTTGATTATACTCAAAGAAATTGCTGTCTTTTATAAACTTAGAAAAATATTTGGCTGTCCAATCATATTCTTGCTCATTTTCTTGATTATAAGTTTTTATATCATTTTCTTGTAAATCAGCAAAATATAAATTATCAAATCCAACTTTTCCATAAGTTATATCTCTTTTGTAAAAGGTTGAATTAAAGCTATGAAAATAATTGTTAGCTATTTCGCTTTCTTTTGTTTTGGCTTCAGTTTTTAAAAGCTTTGCTAATGAAAAATATTTTGCAATATCTGCTGTTTGTGTGTGGGCTATCATTGTTTGAGACCTGCTGTATGAACCAAACAAAACCATACCTTCACTCATATTTGTTTTGTTTTCAGCATAATAGTTTTTAAATTGCATTCCATCTTGAAACCAAAGTTTATATAAATTTGGAGTGAAATGTTCATCTATCATCGCACTATCAAAACTTTCTGCCAAAATTGTTATTAAGTTGTTGCCCTCACTAACTCCGCTATATTCGTTTTTTGCTGGCTCATTTCCATTTAGGAAATAACTTTCATATTCATCATATAATTTTGGATTAACGCTTGTGTTTGTTTGTAAAGATTTCATTATTGAAAAAGAATTCATTGTATAGAAAGCATAATATCCAAAAGTTTGATATGAAAGAGTGCTTGGAAATTGTGTTTCAAGCAAACGATATCTTTCACTTATGTTTAAGCTAACACAGCCAAAAAAAGACATCAATAAAAACACATACGAGCATACTATTGCCATAAACTGCCTTTTGGTTGCTTGCCACTCTTTAAAAGCTTTTGGAACAATAAACAAACAAACAAGTGCAACCATACCAAAAT
>Ga0247611_10004027_pt1 | contig 20894 bp, 17 predicted proteins | sample 177DNAGHGhighgp2_FD_192422 | JGI IMG/M metagenome (GOLD analysis project Ga0247611, IMG submission 192422) | Sheep rumen microbial communities from Palmerston North, Manawatu-Wanganui, New Zealand - 1770 DNA GHGhigh gp2 | ecosystem: Host-associated > Mammals > Digestive system > Stomach > Rumen...
CAACAAAACACCCCGCTGGCGCCATGCCAGCGGGGTGTCATCATGTGTTTAGCTATTTACTAAACACTTTACTGTCTTTACTCTAGTCCAGGAGATTAGTCCTTAACGATGAGTTCGCAGATCGAAACGCGGTTCCAGCTGAGTTCCTGGAACATGTCGGTCTCACCACAACCCTGAGCCTTGATGCGGCTAGCGTCGATTTTGTACTTGTTGATCAGCATGTTCTTAACAGCCTCGGCACGGCCATTGGCCAGACGGATGTTGTTGTCCTTGGGACCCTCGGGTGAAGCATAACCCTTGATCTCAACGGTGCTCTTAGGATTGTTCTTCATGTACATAGCTACGCGCTCAACATTGGGCTGCTGATCAGCGGTGATGTTGGTCTTGTTCACCTTGAAGTGAACGAGCACGTTCATGTACTGCTTGCTCTTGTCGATAACCTCGGTGGTGTTCACGGGCTTCACGTTAGCAGCCTTGCGAGCACCCTCCAGGTCGCGCTGGAGCTGAGCGTTGCGAGCGTTAGCAGCGTCGAGGTCACCCTGCAGACCATTGAGCTGGTTGCGCAGGCCGTTGATCTGACCGTTAAGAGCGTCGATGTCATCCTGGCTGTACTTGTAGGGGCAGAAGGTGATGTAGCGCTCGCCGTTGCTACCCTTGAAGTGATAAGTCAGACCAGCCTCGAGCTCAACAGCAGCGTGGTTAGCGTTCATCTGGCTCTTGCCGTTACGGGGCTCGCCATTCCAAGTAGCGCGAGCGGGCAGGTTGTAACGATAGGGAACCATGATGTCACCGTTCATGTCCCAAAGCACAGCGGGCTTCAGGCTGAAGGTGAAGGCGCGGCTCTCACCAAAGTTGAAGTTCAGGTTTGCACCTGCCTTGGTGTACCAGCTGTTGTAGTCATTGCCGTACATGTTAGCAGACTCAGTGCGGTGGAAAGCGTGCAACCAACCAGCACCGATTACACCCTCGAGCTCAAAGAAGCGGGGCTTGCCAGCATAACCAGCAAACAGGTTACCCAGATTTACGGTACCAAACAGACCAGCCATGGTGTGGTCAATGATGTTCGGGCTCTTGGGTCCCCAGTAGTTGGGTTCCTTCTCCCAGCTGGTGGTGTTGATGGTAGCCTCACCCTCAACGCCCATACCGAAGACGGGAGTCAGCTGCTTCTTGATCTCCAAACCGAAGATGCCACGAGCGCTGGGCCAGAATGCATAACCCTGGAAGGGCATGATAGCACCACCCTTGAGGGTTACTGACATGTTGTCAAAGAACTTGTTCTGCTCCAGAGACTGAGCCTGTGCAGCAAACACGCCCATAAGAAGGGCTAAAGTCAAGATAATCTTTTTCATTTTAATAAATTTTATTAAACACTATTATAATATATGAATGTTCAAAATTTTTGGCAAAAGTAATACAAATTTCTAATACGGCCAAAATTTAACGTTTATTAAGGATTGGCAGATGAAAAAAGCCGCGCATTTTGGGCACTTTTCCACAAAAATCCAGCCTAAATCAGCGTTCATTTTGGCATAACTAGACATTTAATCAAGCAAAAGTAAAACAAAAAATCGAATCCCGCAAACTTTCAAGGATAAATAATGCATTTTAGCCCTGTTTTAGCCCGAAAACGACACTATTTGTGCCTTTAGGAACAAATAAAGGTAACAGTTTTCAATCGTTGGCGGTCTCAAAGCATGCTTGGCGCCCCGCGGGCCGACTGCCACCGGCGAAACAAGGCTAAACAATCAGGTCAATCACGCTATTGATATCGGCTACCGTGACCTCTTTGTCCTCATTGACATCGGCACGGCCGCGCAAATCATCGCTTACCTGGCCGCCCAAGATGACCTGAATGATGGCATTGATATCGGCAATGGTGATCTCACCATCCAGATTAACGTCACCCTTGAGGACCGACGTGATGGCAATCTCTCTCACCGCCCCGCAGTTGTTCACGTTAGCCTTCCACGAGGCGAAACGCAAGGCGGCCGAGGTCATGCCCCGCGGCACGGTTATCGACATGTTCAAGTAATTGGTGCGGCTCACATTGACGGGAATCGCAGTGACTGAATCCACCGCAACGCCGTTAGCGTCGAGCAAGGCCGCCGTCAGCGCTACCTTGTTCACATCAAAGCCGCTGTCCCTCCACTGGTCGGTAATCCAGGTGACCCTCATGTTGATGACCTGCCCGCCAAAGCAGGAGAAATCCGGTGACGTGAGCGTGAGCTGCAAACCCGTTGAAGTGGTATACAACACAATGCGGTTATTCAAAATGGAACTCTGGTTAAGGGGAATGGCGGGATTGGTGTAAATCCAACCGGCAAAGTCCTCGGAGGAGAACTGGGGCACCTGTGCACTGGCGGCAAGTGCCATGACCATCGCGGCCAGCAGTGGTAACAAACGTTTCATAGTTAAAGTTCTATAAGGTTAAACATCAAGGGCAAAAGTAACAAGAAATGCCCAATCCCACAAGAAAAAGCATCAAAAAAGCATGGGAGTGGCAATCATGCCGACACTCCCATGCCTTTACCTCACATATTTTTTTAAAACCATTATTCTACTTGAGCAGCCCGATGGAGCGCTTGAGGAAGCGGTCCAGGCCCTCGCCCTTGAGCATGTTGTTGCTCAGCAGGGCGATGTCAATGAGCTGGTGGACGCGGCTCTCGCCGGCACCATAGGCGGTGATGATGCCTTCCTTCTTGTGGCGCAGGTCCTCGAGTTCTTTCCTCTTATCCTCGAGTTCTTTCTTCTTGTCCTCTGGCATTTCCTTGCCGTCTTTATCGAGGTCGCGCAGGGCGTTGACCACGTTTTGGGTGGCGCTGATTTCCTCGTCCACAGGTTTGAGCTCGGCCTCAAGCGATTTCTCAGCCTCGTCAACAATCTTTTGGATGAGCGGATGCTTGGTGTTGAGCACCATGCCATACATGTCGGGCATCTCGCCATAGAAGCTCATGCCGGGCTGGAAGCGGGCCATGTCCTTCATGCGGCGCATGTACTCGGCCTGGGTGATGACCAGGGGCTTATCGTCGGCTGACATGGCAGCCAAACTGACCATGAACTCGGCCTTCTCGACAGGCGGTATTTGCGACTTGAACAAGGTCTGCACGAGCTCCGACTGTTCAGGCGTGAACTGGGGCTTGTTGTCCTCCTGCTTGCGGATAAGATTGTCGAGCACATCGCTGTCCACGCGCACGAAGCGCATCTTCTCGTTCTTCTGCTCGAGCATCCCCACAAAGGGCACGTCCAGTTCGCCGTTCATCAGCAGCACGTCATAGCCCTTGTCGGTGGCCGCCTTGATGTAGGCATACTGTGCCTCTTTGTCAGTGGCATACAGGCAGATCAAGTTGCCGTCTTTGTCGGTCTGCTCGCCCTCGATGAGCTTGCGGTAGTCCTCAATCTTGAAGTACTTGCCGCCGGTGTTCTCGAGCAGGGCGAACTTGAGGCCCGACTCGCAGAATTTCTCGTCGCTGAGCATACCATACTCGATGAAGATCTTGATGTCGTTCCACTTTTTCTCAAACTCCTCGGGCTGGTTCTTAGCGATTTCCTCGAGGCGTGCGGCGACCTTCTTGGTGATGTAGGTCGAGATCTTCTTCACGGCGCGGTCGCTTTGCAGGTAGCTGCGCGACACATTCAGCGGGATGTCAGGACTGTCGATAACACCCTGCAGGAGCATCAGCCAGTCAGGGACAACGCCCTCGACGCTGTCGGTCACATACACCTGGTTGCAGTAGAGCTGGATGCGGTCCTTGCGGATGTCGAGGTTGTTTTTAATTTTGGGGAAATAGAGGATACCCGTCAAGGTGAAGGGATAGTCCACATTGAGGTGGATCCAGAACAGGGGATCGTCCTGACCGGGCTCGATGGCGTGGTAGAACTTCAGGTAGTCCTCGTCCTTGAGGTCGGCGGGCATGCGGGCCCACAGCGGCTCGATGTCGTTGATGACCTTATCCTTGTCGGTATCGACATACTTGCCGTCTTTCCACTCCTGCTCCTTGCCGAAGATGATGGGCACGGGCAGGAAACGGCAATACTTCCTCAACAGGCCCTCGATACGGGCAGACTCGAGGAATTCCTTCTCCTCGTCGTCGAGGGTGAGGATGATGTCGGTGCCGCGCTCGGCCTTGTCACAGTCGCCCATCTCAAATTCGGGCGAACCGTCACAGGTCCAGCTCACGGCCTTGGCGCCCTCCTGCCAGCTCAGGGTGCGGATCTCCACCTTCTTGGCAACCATGAAGGCCGAGTAGAAGCCCAGACCGAAGTGGCCGATGATGGCGTTAGCCGTGTCCTTGTATTTCTCGAGAAACTCCTCGGCTCCCGAGAAGGCTATTTGATTGATGTACTTGTCGATTTCCTCGGCGGTCATGCCGATGCCGCTGTCGCTCACAGTGAGCGTTCCAGCTTCCTTATCAACACTGACGTTGACCTTCAGGTCCTCAGTCGAACCCTTGAACTCACCGGCGCCCGAGAGGGTCTTCAACTTCTGCGTGGCGTCAACGGCGTTGCTCACCAGCTCACGCAGGAAAATCTCGTGATCACTGTACAGAAATTTCTTGATAACGGGGAAAATGTTGTTAGTCGTTACCCCGATTGTTCCTTTGGTTGGCATGTTATCTTTTCTTTTTAAGTTGTTTTTTCTTTTTTCATCTTTTCAAACAACAAACTTCGTCAATCACACTAACCATCATATCAAATGATGATCAATCATTAGTGAAATTCGTGGAATTTGTAGTTTTAAAGGTCTCACCCCCACTCCACCTCAAATAACATGCCATCACACGCCAAGGTGACAAATCGTCACCCCGACCTGCCAGTTTTTGTTCACGCTGCCCGCAGGTTAAAGTTTAAGGTTAACGTGGCATCCGCGTTCCATTGACATGAATGCCTTCGTATAATGCGTGTAATTCGCAGTTAACAAAAAGAGGATGTTATGCTCAGTTGGTGAGGAGGCGGACGTAGCCCATGATGCCTGCCTCGTGATTGACCACGCTATATGTGTCGGGCTCGTCGGTAATCTTGCTGGTGGCAGGATCGACAGCATGCTCGAGGCTGTCGCGCAGCTCGGCAAACTTTTCCCGCGCCTGGTGCTCGTCACGGCAGTTATAGACGTCGCTCATCGCACCGTCCTCGCTCTGAAACTCAAAAACCACCCGATAAGTCATTTTATTTCTTCATTATTGACCATGCTTCGCACGGAAAATTCATCAAATTATAATTTAGAGTACTGCGGCGATCTTGCGGATGGACTTGAGCGTATCTAGGATAGATTTGTCAGAACGCGCCGTTTGCATGTTGTACTTCAATTGGAGGTACATCAGTGAGTCGGCGGGCACGTCAAGTGCGGCCTCAAACATTAAGGCGGTCTTGGCTGTCAGCGGTCGCTTTGCATTCAGGATCTCGTTGACGACCGAATAGGTCAAGCCCATGCTTTCAGCCAGTTTGCGCTGGGTGATGCCCCTGTATTCAATCTCATCCTTAAGCACCTCACCGGGGTGAGTGGGATAAGCGCCATATCCAAGATTTCCCATGTTATTTTACTGATTATAGTGGTTTGACAATTCAATGATGTTGCAAATGGTAATCGTTTTCTCGTTATCTTTAAAAGAACTCTTGAACTCTATCCTATACTGATGATTCACTCTAACTGATTCAAGGCCTTCTTTATCTCCAGTTAATTTCTCGTAATGAAGTGAATGATATCGAAACAAATCTTCAACCTTATCAACCGAGTCTAGAATATTCATCACACGGATGTATCGGCTGACTACCTGCGGCTGAAACCGATGTTTCTTGTCACTCGTCTTGCCTTCATAGTAAAGCTCTCTTAGATAATCTTTCTCAAAAATGATTTCCATTATCCAAATTATTTGCCGCAAAGATACACAACAATTCAATAGTTCGCAAAATTTGCGAACTATTTTTTCAGGAAAAGCTGATTAATTGTCTAATTAACCTAGAATAATTACCGGTTGCCGTACATCTCCTCGTAGTAGCGCTGGTAGTCGCCGCTAGTGACGCTGTTAACCCAGGGCTGGTGGTCGAGGTTCCAGCGGATGGTTTTCTCGATGCCAACGGTGAAGGGAGTCTCGGGGTACCAACCGAGTTCGCGGGCTATCTTGCTGGGGTCGATGGCATAGCGCATGTCATGGCCAGGACGGTCGGTGACAAACTCGATGAGGCCGTCGTTGATGTCGTCAACGCTGCACTTGAGCAACTGCTGATACTCAGGCTCTTCGCGCATGATGCGGGCGATGATGGCAATCACCTGCTTGACAATGTTGATATTGCTTTCCTCATTGAAACCGCCGATGTTATATACCTCACCGACAGTGCCCTGACGCAGCACCAGGTCAATGCCCTTGCAATGGTCCTCGACATAGAGCCAGTCACGAACGTTCTCGCCCTTGCCATAGACGGGGAGTTTCTTGCCCTCGAGGATATTCTTGATGATGAGCGGGATGAGTTTCTCAGGGAAGTGATAGGGGCCGTAGTTGTTGCTGCAGCGGGTGATGTTGACGGGCAGGCCGTAAGTCTCGTGATAGGCCATCGTGATGAGGTCGGCGCTGGTCTTGCTGGCCGAATAAGGCGAACGGGGCGCCAACGGAGTCTCCTCGGTGAAGAAATGGCGGCCATAGGTCTTGAGGTCGGTACGGCCCTCGATCACCTCGCGCACATCGTCGCCCAACTCCAGCGGCTGGGGTTCGTCAAAGTCCTTAGCGAGCGAGCCATAGACCTCATCGGTCGAGATCTGGAGGTATTTCTTGCCGGGGGCGTAGGTGTTGTGTCCCTGGGCGTCCTTGCCGGTAAACCAGGCGTCGCGGGCGCAGTCGAGCATGTTTTGCGTGCCCAAGATATTGGTCTCCAGGAACAAGCGCGGATTGGTGATGCTGCGGTCCACATGGCTCTCGGCAGCAAAGTTGACAATATAGTCCACGTCGTTGTCACGCATGATGCGCTGCACCAGTTCGCGGTCACCCACGTCACCACGGATGAAGGTCACATTGGGCAACTCCAGCTCGTTCTTGATGGAGGCAAGATTGCCTGCATAGGTCAAGGCGTCAAGGATAATGACCTCGATGTTATCGCCATACTTGTCAAGGATGTACTTCACAAAATTTGAGCCGATAAACCCGGCGGCTCCAGTCACGAGATATGTCTTCATAATTGCAGTAGAGGTTTGATTTAGTTCACAAAGGTAACAATAATAGCTGAAAAACACTTATTTTTGCAAAAAATAATCATATCTTTTATTATGAAACGACTCATCACGTCTCTCATACTCATGCTGACAATGGTCAGCCTGGTTGCCCAACCAGCGGCTACCGAGCGTAAAAAAGTCGCCGTCGTGCTGTGCGGTGGCGGTGCCATGGGAACCATCCACATCGGCGCCCTCAAGGTGCTGGAAGAAGCCGGCATACCTATCGACATGGTTACCGGCACGTCGATGGGTAGCATCATCGGCGGTATGTATGCCGTGGGCTATGATGCTGCCGACATCGAGGCCATCATCAATAGCATGGACTGGGGCGACATCCTGCGCGACCGCCTGTCGATGAGGAACCAGACACTCGCCGAGCGTGAGCGCCAGAACATCTATCTGTTTGACTACCGACTGTTCCTCGACAAAAGCCAGGACACGTTGGCTGGTGGCTTCATCCGCGGCATCAACGTCGAGAAAACCCTGCGCCACTACCTGCGCCAGCCCGAGGACATCGACTTCAAGTCGCTGCCGCGCCCCTTTGGCTGCATCGCCACCGACTTGGTCACCGACAGCGAGGTGGTGCTCGACCACGGCTCGCTAGCCCAATCCATCCGCGCGAGTATGGCCGTGCCCGGCATTTTCGCTCCAGTGAGGATGGATCCCTATATCCTGGTTGACGGCGGCACCAAGAACAACTTCCCCGCCGACCTGGCGCGCAAGATGGGTGCCGACATCGTTATCGGCATCAGGACCGACCTGGGCCTGAACGATAAGTACTATTCCACGTCAGATATCCTGGAGCGTTCGGTGGGTGCCGACATCCACAACCGCAGCGACGAGAATGACAAGTATTGCGACCTCATCATCCGCGTGCCCGTGAGGGGCTACTCAGCAGCCCACTTCTACCGCTCGGCCATCAAGGAACTCATCAAGCGTGGAGAAGAGGCGACAAGAGCCCAGATGGACTCCATCATGATACTGAAGGAAAAGGTGGGTGTTCCTGCCAACTACAGACCCAACTACAGCATCATCCAGCTGAGCGACATCGACAACACCCAAGCGGGCAAACTCGTCAACGAGGAGAATGCCAAAAACTCCATCAAGGCGAGCATCGGCCTGCGATATGACAACGAGGAACTGGTTGCAGCACAAATCGGCGCGACCTATTACTTCGGCAACAAGCTGGATAAGACCCTGGATCTCACGCTCCGATTGGGCAAGCGCACCATGGGTTGTCTGGCCTGGAACATGATGCCCAAGCCACACCGCAAGTTAGGCTTCTCCTATGAGATCTGGCACGAGAACATCGACTTATACCAGGGCAAACACCGCTCAGATAACCTGAAGTTCATTTATCAGAAGGCTAATGCGACGCTATTCTCATTTGATGCGCTCAACCTGAACGTTGACCTGGGCATTGCATGGGAGCATTACCACCACTATGATGTCCTGAGCAGTGCCTATAGCGTCAGCGATTTCCAGAAAAACGAGTACTACTTTAATTACCACGCTAGCGCGCAGTACAACACCGAGGATCACTGGTACTTCACCCGCAAGGGTATGCGAGCCGAGGCACGCTATGCCTATTACACCGACAATTTCGCCGAATGGAAAGGTCACGTCGGCCTTAGCGAGCTGGCTGCCAGCTGGCGCATGACCATGCCGCTCACCAGCACCACCCATCTGCAGCCCATGGTCTATGGCCGATTGCTGTTCGGCAAGGACTTGACTGCTACTGTCATGAACATGATGGGCGGCAACAGCAGTGGCATCTACTATGCCCAGCAGCTGCCCTTCTCGGGCTTCGGTCACTGCCATGTCATGGATACCAAGCTACTGGTCGCCGGCTTCAAACTGCAACAGCGCCTATACAAGGAGCACTACCTCATGGTCAAGGGGCACGTCGCCGAGCAAAACGACAAGCTGGAGAACATCTTTGACGGCAAGCCCATCTGGGGCACCCAACTGGCCTATTACTACAACAGCATTGTCGGCCCCCTGGGCGGCTCATTGAGCTGGAGCAACTTCACCAAGCAAGTCTCCATCTACATCAACCTCGGCTTCGAGTTCTAGGGGGAAAGGGCCAAAAACTTTGAAGTGCCTGTAAAGCCGATGAACACTGGCTTTACAGGCACTTCCTATCCTGCAAATTGACCAATATGTCAAAAAATATCATATAATCATTATATTCTTTCAACTTCGCTGCAAAAGTAGTTATTTTCCTAATAACAAAACTTCTTTTAGCCCAAAATATCACTTTAGTATATAACACACGCGGGAACTGCCATCATTGCATGACAGTTCCCGCAGGAATGTGAGTGTTGTATTTACAGTTTTATTACTGTTGCAAATCGTTAGTCGATGGGATTGTTCTCGGCGAAGATGGCCATGCGCTCATCGAGGATAGCATACTGGTGATCCTGGATGAACGAGGTGCACACGCGCAGGCCTTCCTGCCACGAGCCGGTAGTGGCCAGGCAGATGGCGCTCACGCCGTAGTACATCAACTCGCGAGCCAACTGGCCGCTGGTCATGTTGCCGTACCCGATGGTGAAATAGAAACCGTCGGCAATGGGCTTGTCACCATCCATGCCATAGACGATGCGGAAGCCGTGGCGGGTGAAAATCTCCTTCAACTTGTGGGCGCGCTCGCCATAGACAATGACATCGTCACGGAAGTCATACTCGCCATTGCTGGCGGCATCCATGATGGCTGCCAGGGCATACTGGGCACTGTGGCTCGTTCCCGATGACAGAGCATAGAGCGTGCGGGTGATGAACACCTTGCCGAAGGGAAGCCCGTCGTAGCGAGCCGACAGATCAGGATAGTGGCGGTTGAAGATGGCGGGGCTGATGCAGGTCATAGCGATGCGCTCGCCGGCATAGGAGAATGCCTTGCTGCCACTGATGTGCATGATGTAGTTGTCGGTATACTTGGCCACGCTGGGCTGGAAGGGCGGTTCAAAGGGCTTGCTGAGGTCAATGCGGAAGTCCATGGCGAAGTAAGCCAAGTCCTCAAGCACAATCACATCATACTTGGTAGCCAGTTCACCGATGGTCTTCAATTCGTCATCGGTCAAGCAGATCCAAGCGGGATTGTTGGGGTTGCTGTAGATCAGGCAGCAGATGTCACCCTTGGACATATACTCCTCGAGCTTTGCACGCAGCTTGTCGCCACGGAACTCGTAGATATCAAACGTCTCGTAGGGGACATCCTGAATCTCGAGCTGCAGTTTCTGCACGGGGAAACCGGGGTCGATAAACAGGGCTTTGTTTTTCTTCTTGTTGCTCTGGGTGATGGTGAGCAACGAGGCGAAGGTGCCCTGCATCGAGCCGACAGTGGGGATGCAGCACTCGGCAGGAACGTCCACGTCGATGAACGCCTTGATGAAGCGTGACGTGGCGTCCTTGAGCATGGGCTGACCGGGCAGATCAGGATAGAGTCGTGCGCAACCGTTCTGCAAGGCCTTGATTTGTGCCTCGACTCCGATTTTGGCTGCGGGCAGGCCAGGGATGCCCATCTCCATCTTGATGAACTCCTGTCCCGATTCACGCTCGGCACGCGCAGCAATTGCTTTCACCTCACGGATGGTGGCGTTGCCATAGTCCTGGATGCCATACTCGTCAATCGCGCGGTCGATGATCTCGCGGCTAATGGGTGTGGGTCTCATCGCTGAGCCTCCTTTCCGATGGCAAGTGCCTTGAGGTTAGCGTCAACGACGGCATCGCCCTTGCGGCCAAAGACGCGGCGGATGGCGTTCTCCAGCTTGTCATACTCGATACCGAGTGCCTTTTGGGCAGCACCCAGCAGGATGACGTTGGCCGAGCGAGGAATCTCGTTATCCTTGGCCAGTTGCTCGATGTCGAGGGTAATGACGTTTTTCACCTTAGCCAAGTCGGCCATGACGGTATCAATCTCGGGATAGTTGGTGATGTTCACAAAGGGTTTGCTCGATGTGATGATCCAGCCCTCCTTGCTCAGGAAAGGCAGATAACGCAGGGCCTCCATCGGTTCCATCGAGATAATCACGTCGGCCGAGCCTTTAGCGATCAGGTCGCTGTGGATAGGATTGCTGCTGATGCGCAGGTTGGACTGCACGTCACCGCCACGCTGCGACATGCCGTGTACCTCGGCCTGCTTGATATAAAGATTCTCGTGCATGGCTGCTTCGCCAATCACGGTGGCGATGGAGAGGATACCTTGTCCACCCACGCCGCAAAGGATGATATCAGTTTTCATTGCTTTGCCTCCTGTGCTTTCTTTTGTTTGAGATGACGTTGTAATGTTTGCATGCACTCGCGGCGCGGGATGATCACGCTGGTGCCGCGATAGTTGATCTCGTCACGCATGACCTGAGTGATCTCGGGCATGTTCTTGGGCAGGGGAACGACCACCTTCAGGTGCTCGTCGGTCATACCCAAACCACGGCAGATGGCCTCAAACTTGTTGGTGCCTGCCGAGTCCTGACCACCGGTCATACCCGTGGTGAGGTTGTCGCTGATGATGACGGTGATGTTGGCATTCTCGTTGATGGCATCGAGCAGACCCGTCATACCCGAGTGGGTGAAGGTCGAGTCACCGATGATGGCAACGGCGGGCCACTGGCCGGCATCGGCAGCACCCTTGGCCATGGTAATGCTGGCACCCATGTCAACACAGGAATGGATGGCCTTGAAGGGAGGCATGAAACCGAGTGTGTAGCAACCGATGTCGCCAAACACGCGGGCATTGGGATACTCCTTCAGCACCTCGTTGAGCGCTGTGTAAACGTCGCGGTGACCGCAGCCCTGGCACAGTGCGGGTGGACGCGGAGCGACATTCTCGCAACTGGGATAACCCTCGCTCACGGGGAGACCCAGCGCCTTCTTGAGGGCATCGGGATTGAGCTCACCCGTGCGGGGCAGTTCGCCCGTGAGGCGGCCCTTGATGACGGCATTGCCGGGCATCACGCCACGCACCAGATCCTCGACGAAGGGTTGGCCTTCCTCGGCGATAAGCACGGCGTCACACTCAGCGGTCATGCGGCGGATAAGTTCCTTGGGCATGGGATACTGGCTGATCTTGAGCACGGGATAGGGGCAACCATCGGGGAAGCACTCCATCAGGTAGTTGAAAACAATACCTGTGGCAATAACACCCATCGAGTGGTCGGCACCATCGATGTACTTGTTGTACTCGCTCTTGACGGCACGATCCTCGAGGTCGGCCTGCTGACCCGTGACAGTGATGTTGCGCTTGATGGCGTTGCCGGGCAGCAATACCCAGTGGCTGGCCTTAGCGTCATAGTTCAGTTCGTTCTCGGCACGCGGAGTCTCCTTTACCTCTACCACAGCACGGCTGTGGGCCATGCGGGTGGTCACGCGCATGAGCACGGGGAGGCAAACCTCCTCGCTCAGCTCATAGGCCTTCTCCATCATGTCGTAGGCCTCCTGCTGAGTGCTGGGCTCCAGCGTGGGGATCATCGCAAACTTGCCATAGAAGCGGCTATCCTGCTCGTCCTGGGAGGAGTGCATCGAGGGGTCATCGGCCACGAGGACCACCAGACCGCCGTTCACACCTGTCATGCCCGAGTTAACGAACGGGTCGGCGCACACGTTCAAGCCCACATGTTTCATGCAGACCAGCGCGCGCTTGCCCATGAAGGACATACCAAGGGCAGCCTCCATAGCCGTCTTCTCGTTAGTACACCAGCGGCGATGAACGTTGCGTTCCACCGCTAACTTTGAATTCTGAATGTACTCCGTGATCTCGGTCGAAGGAGTACCTGGATAGGCATACACACCACTCAGGCCCGCGTCAAGCGCGCCCTGGGCGATAGCCTCATCACCTAAGAGTAACTTTCTCATTATTATAAGGTTTAACTAGTATTTATCTCTTTTTAAAGTAAGTATTAGAAGTAAATTTCGACCCCAAAGTTACACATTATTCTGCACCCCACAAATTTTTTAAGGATTTTTGACCAATATTGGCAGCCGCACATTGCTCAAACAACAGGCACAACACAAGACAACAACATAAACAACCTTTTTATATTAGCTGACGCGTGCTTTAGTTTTTCACGTGAATTGCCATGAATTAAACGTGAATTTATTCGTGGATAAGTCTTGGACTCTTAAAGCGTGATTTTGTCAAAAGGCAGGATGGTCTTTTAGAACTGTTTTTTGTAATCCATTGATTATCAACACTCATGTTTCTCGTCTCATTGTAATGGGGGTGGTGCGGGACTCTTAACGAATGTTAAACGTATAGCTATCGCCACCAGCGCAAAGGTATAAAACCGGCACCTGGTGTGTCAATGATGAAAAGTAAAGGCAAGGGAAAGATGAAAGACCGGACACGGTGGTGCGGGTTAACAACCCGCAATACATAGACAACACTGACGCGGGGAGCTATCTTAACATTAAGAGGCTGTTGCAAAACACTCGATTGAAACATTGATCGAGCTTCGCTCGAGAAATTTAAACAAATTATATTTAAAAAATTATTATAAAAATTTTGATCAATTCAAGGCGGGCGGGAGTGCACTCGGCTTCGCCTCGTTACACCCCCGCCTAAACTGGTCGCCCCGACTGGGGCTTTCCCCAGACTCTAATGAATAATCATTGATACCGGTATGGTTTTCAGACTTTTCTTGAGGTTGGGATTATTTCAGGGCCTTGACAGCGGCCTCGAGCTGGTGCATGGCCTGCTCAAGTCGCCCGCGGGGAGTTCCCACATTCAGTCGCATGTGGCAATAGCCAGGAACGCCATATATTTCGCCATTATTGAGACCAAGATGTGCTTCCTCGGCGAAGAAACGCACCAATTCGGCATGATCAAGTCCTAATCGCCTGCAGTCGAGCCACATCAGGAACGACGCTTGAGGCTTGATGGCATATATGCTGGGAATGTGTTCTTTGCAGTATTGAGCAACATAGAGTACATTCTGCTCAATATATTGTTTGCAAGCCTCGAGCCAAGGCTCACAATGACGATAACCGACCTCGGTGGCGAGCAGTGCCGTGATATTGGCATTGCACAACTCGTTCACCTCTACCCAACGATAGAATTCCTGACGCAATTCCGGGTTCTTGATCACCAGCCAAGTGCTTTTTACACCTGGAATATTGAATGTCTTTCCAGGCGACCCACAGGTAATGGTCACGGCTGCCGCATCCTCGCTCACTGTCGCCAGTGGGATGTGCTTGTGCCCAAAGAGTGTCATGTCACCAAACACCTCGTCACTGAAGATAATCACATTGTGCTTGCGAGCGAGTGCAGCGACTTGTTGGAGTTCTTCCTTTTTCCAGACGATGCCTATGGGATTCTGGGGGTTGCATACTATCATGAGTCGCGGTTTCTGCTCAATGAACACACGCTCCAGGTCGTCAAGGTCCATTCGATAGAAATGGTCACCAGTGGGTACAAGGTTGTTACGCACCGCTAATCGACGGTTTCCTTCAATCACATCCTTGAAATCGTAGTACACAGGTTCCTGCAGCACCACGCGATCGCCAGGACTGGTGAAGAAATTAAGGACCATACCCAGGGCAGGCATTCCACCAGGCATGAATGTCATCTCTTCTCGGCTGATTTCAAAGCCGTTGCGACGACGTTGCCAGTCGATAATCGATTGCCAATACTCGTCATACGGAAGCGTGTATCCGTAGATGGGATGATCACCGAACCGCGATACTAGAGCATCGCTGATTTCGGGACACACAGGGAAGTCCATGTCGGCTATCCACAAGGGGAGCAAATCGTGACTTCCGAAGACGTCATCCAACATGTCAACTTTTTTACAATGGGTGCCACGTCGGTCAATGTATTTGTCAAAATTATATTTTGGCATTAGAGTCTATTTTTGATTTAAGGAGAATAAGTGTTGATAAATCTGGCGGCAAAATTAGGGTATTTTTCTGAATTATGATTACTTTTGCAAACCTTAATTCAAAATATGATGAATCAGACTATCCATTTTGTCAAGATGCACGGTGCGGGAAATGACTACATCTTTGTTGACACGTCCCTCTACCCCATCGAGAATCCCGAGGCCGTCTCCATCGCCTGGAGCCGATACCACTTTGGCATTGGCAGCGACGGCCTGGTGCTCATCGGCAAGTCGCCGACCCCTGATGCCGACTTCACGATGCGCATTTTCAACGCCGACGGTTCCGAGGGGCTCATGTGCGGCAACGCCAGCCGCTGCATCGGCAAGTACGTCTATGAGCGCGGCATGACGGACAAACGGCAAATACGTCTAATGACGGCATCGGGCATCAAGACCCTCGACCTGACCGTTAACGACGATGGCATCGTCGAGCGGGTGACGGTGGACATATTGGCTCCCATCCTGAAAGATGAACACCTGTTCTTGACCGACGGCGAGGCGCTACCCGATGGCGTGTTTGTGTCGATGGGCAACCCGCATTACGTCATCTTTGTTGACGACCTCAACGCCGTGAACGTGGAAACCGAAGGCTCTCGTCTGGAACATCATTCCCGATTCCCCGAGCGATGCAACATCGAGTTTGCACAGGTCAAGGAGGATGGCATCCACATGCGAGTGTGGGAGCGCGGGAGCGGCATCACGATGGCTTGCGGCACGGGCGCCTGCGCCACTGCTGTGGCAGCAGCCATCACGGGCCGCAGCGGTCGTCAATCACGCATCATCATGGACGGTGGCACCCTCGACATCGACTGGCGCGAGGCCGACGGACACGTTTACCTGAGCGGTCCCGCAACCATCTCCTTTGAGGGCACGGCCGAATTGCCTAAACTGTAAATTGAGTTTCAGACTTTCAAGCCCTTTTTCGATTATCGGCGAACGGCGGGTTGTGGGTTATGGGAATTTTGATTACCTTTGCCGCAATGCGGCGAACGTAGGCTGCGCCTCGGGAATAGTCAAATAAATTTGGTATTCCCCTCGACTTGCACTACCTTTGCACCCGAAATAACGAACATAAACCAAAGATTTGAGGGTGTGTCATAATTCATCTGCTGGAATATTAACCGCCCTGCGGGCGGGAAATTAAAACAAATTTTGAATTAAAATTTTTATATTGATTTTTTTAAATAATTTGTATGAATTTCCCGTGCGTAAGCACGGTCAATAAACCAAGTCATAGCTGTGACACAGTCTCTACAAAAACAAAGAATAAGAAATGATTAACCAGCAATTACTGAATCCCAAGAGTATTGTCGTCATTGGCGGCAGCAACAACGAGCAGAAGCCCGGTGGCGCTATCGTGCGCAACCTCAAGCAGGGCGGTTTCAAAGGTGACCTCTATGTCCTCAACCCCAAGGAGGACGTGGTGCAAGGCATCCAGGCCCATCACGACATGAAGGACCTGCCCAACGCCGACCTGGCCATCCTGGTTGTGGCAGCAAAGTACTGCCCCGAGTATGTTGACTACCTGACCGAGCACAAGGGCGTTCGCGCATTCATCATCATCAGCGCCGGCTTTGGCGAGGAGACCCACGAGGGTGCCCTGCTGGAGCAGCACATCCTGGACACCTGCGAGAAATATGGTGCCGCGCTCATCGGCCCCAACTGCATCGGCCTGTTGACCACTAACCACCATAGCGTGTTCACGCTGCCCATCCCCGCATTGAGCCCCAAGGGTGCTGACTTCATCAGCGGCTCGGGTGCCACCGCCGTGTTCATCATCGACTCGGGCGTGAGCAAGGGCCTGCAGTTCAATAGCGTGTGGTCAATTGGTAACGGTAAGCAAATCGGCATCGAGGACGTGCTCCAGTACATGGACGAGCACTTTGACCCCGAGCGCGACTCTAAGGTCAAGTTGCTCTATATCGAGAATATCTCCCACCCCGAGCGCCTGCTCAAGCATGCCCGCTCACTCATCAGCAAGGGTTGCCGCATCGCAGCCGTCAAGTCAGGCTCCAGTGAGAGCGGTAGCCGTGCTGCCTCGAGCCACACTGGCGCCATCGCATCGAGCGACACCGCCGTTGACGCCCTGTTCCGCAAGGCTGGCATCGTGCGCTGCTACTCCCGCGATCAGTTGACCACCATCGGTTGCGTGCTCACGTTGCCCGAGATGGCTGGCCGCAACGTCGCTATCGTCACCCACGCCGGCGGTCCTGGCGTGATGCTGACCGACGCACTGAGCAAGGGCGGCATGAACGTGCCCATGCTCGACGCCAAGATCGGCGAGGAATTGAAAGCACAACTCTATCCCGGCTCGTCGGTGGCCAACCCCATCGACTTCCTGGCCACGGGTACTCCCGAGCACCTGGGCATCTGCATCGACTTCTGCGAGAAACGCTACGACAACGTGGACGCCATCGTGGTAATCTTTGGCACACCGGGTCTGGTGCCCTGTGACGACGCTTATGCCGTGCTGCACGAGAAGATGCTCACCTGCAAGAAGCCCATCTTCCCTGTGCTGCCGTGCTTGAATATTGCCGGTCGCGAGGTGAAGGAGTTTATCGACAAGGGTCATGTGAACTTTGCCGACGAGGTCGCATTGGCCGAAGCGCTCATCCGCGTTGCCGACACGCCCAAGCCCGCTACCACCGACAACCTGTGCCCCGAGGTGGATGTCAAGGCCGTGCGCGCCATCATCGACGGCATCAAGGAGGACGGCTATATCGCACCCGATGACGTACGCGCCCTGCTGCAGGCTGCCGCCATCCCCGTTGTCCCCGAGAAGGTATCTGCCAACCGTGACGAACTTGTCGCCGCAGCGCGCGAGATGGGCTATCCCATCGTTGTCAAGGTCGTTGGTCCTGTGCACAAGAGTGACGTGGGCGGTGTGACGCTCAATGTCAAGGACGACGCCCAGCTCGAGGCCGAATTCGACCGCATGATGCAGATTCCCGACGCTACCGCCGTGATGATTCAGAAGATGATCAGCGGTACCGAGCTGTTTATCGGTGCAAAATACGAGAAGAACTTTGGTCACAACGTGCTGTGCGGCTTGGGCGGCATCTTTGTCGAGGTATTGAAGGACGTGCAGTTTGGCCTGGCTCCCCTGTCACAGCCCGAGGCCGAGCGCATGGTGCGCTCCCTGAAGGGTTACAAGATCATCCAGGGTACCCGCGGCAAGCAAGGGCTTGACGAGGCCACCTATGTGAAGATCATCTGCCGCCTCTCGACCATGCTCCACTACGCTCCCGAGATCAAGGAGATGGACATCAACCCGCTGCTGGCCGGTCCCGACCACGTCACCGCCGTTGACGCCCGCATCCGCGTCGAGAAATAATTTTACCAGGGCAGAGCCCTGGCCCACGAGACACCACCGCAACGTCGTGTTCCGTGGGCCGAGGCTCTGCCTCGGTTTTAATCGGCTCTAAAGAGAGACCATGGCGCTGAGCGAGAACAAAAAGCGCTGGCTGGCCGCCCATCCTGACCTGAGTCGACACCAGTCGATGAAGCGGCGGCATGACCGTCACGACTACCAGTCACCCTGCATCTACATGATCACGCTCGCCATCAAAGGACGGCTCCCGATATTGGGTGCGGTTTGTGGCTCTGACGACAGTCACCACCAGCCCTGGTTCAAGCCATCCCCACTGGGAGAGCGCATCGCCGCGTGCTGGCGCGAGATACCCCAATATTATCCCCAAGTCAAGTTACTCGCCGTGCAGTTGATGCCCGACCACCTGCACGGCATCATCCATGTCACCGAGAGGTTGCCACGCCACCTGGGCCATGTAATCAACGGCTTCAGAGTGGGTTGTAACAAGGTCGCCAAAGAATTCTCTTTTTCACCCCTATGGGAAGAGGGCTACAACGACCGCATATTACAGGGCCAGGGCCAGCTCAATAAGATGTTCCGATACCTGCAAGACAACCCGCGCCGGTTGTGGACCAAACGCAATCATCCCGAGTTGTTCAAGGTGGAGCAAGACATCAGGATAGGAGACCAAGCGGTGACCATCATGGGCAACCGTTTCCTGCTCGATAGCCCTAACAAGGTTGTCGTGAAATGCTCCAGAAAAATGACCAACGAGGAGCTAGAATATGCGACAAAGCGTTTCCTGATGATGGCACAACGTGGAGCAGTGCTCGTCTCGCCCCGCATCAGTCCAGGCGAGAAAGCCGTCATGGACATGATTCAAGAGGCTGGCTTTCCCTTCATCCAATTGCTCGAGAATGGATTCTCCCCCTTGTGGAAACCTGGTGGGGAGATGTTTAATGCCTGCGCCAGCGGGCAGGTGCTGCTTGTTGCTCCCTGGCCTTACCACAGCGACCGCCGCGCCATCACACGCGACCAGTGCAACCGCCTCAACGACCTGGCCGCCCTCATCTGCTCATTGTGACCAGGGCAGAGCCCTGGCCCACGAGACACGGCGACCGCAAGCCGCCTAGTATGGCTTCGCGCGAACTGTCCCGTGGGCTAGGGTTCTGCTTTTGTCGATTAAATCACTGCGTTGGTCTATTGTGGGCTAAATGACATTCAACCTTTTGCACTTTTTCACATCTAAAAGGCAGATAGAGATCGTGTTTAACCTGTCCTTTTCATCTTGAGTTGAAAGAGGCACAAAATACAAGTATTATGAAAACTCATATATACATATCAGCCTTACTAGTAGCGGCCGTCACTCTCCTTTCGTCTTGCTCACTGCTTGTTGCGAGTCCAATCCATTCTCATAGACCACACCCTCATTATGTTTCTTATGAGGAAAGACCTTACAGAAGCAACAAGGTCTGCAAAAAATTGTTTCAGGTCCCGATTGATGGTGGCGTATATGAATTTGACTGCGCAAATGACCAGTTTTATATTTCAAAAATATTTGACACGTCTATGCTCATGCCTGATGCATACACTGATTGTAGTTATTCTCCCACAACAGACGAATTTGAAGATGTTAACGATTTGTCCTATTATGGCCCATTCTATACCATCACTTGTGATTTGGATAAGCACAACTGGATTATAACAGTTGACCCATTGATCGCAACACCTGGCGAGATTAGTTATAGAGAGGTTTGGGTGTTCATGTGGGATGGATCTGATAATTACAATTTTGTCTTCCAGTTTGAACAGAATGATGATGACAGCTTTGAAGGAATTGAATAGGCTCGTCGTTCAATGGCATAGACAGCAGGTGGCTGTTATGTCATAATGATGTCGGCCCTTGGTCGTTGACATAGAAGCCGCCCTCGGTGGGATGGTCTAAGATGGTGCAGCGGGGATCTTCCTTGAGGGCCAATAGGACGATCATGATGTCGCCCGCTGCCGCTGAAATCATGAAGATCGAAAAGACGAGTAAGGGAAAAGAACCGATGGCTAGAGCCACAATGGCCGGAATCAAGCCGGTGACAATGCCTGGCATCAAGCCGCCCAACACATAGCCATTGCGAGGCAGCGGGTCGCTGCAATGACAATAGGGGTTCAAATACTTCTTCATGATGCCATACTTGATGCTGCGCAGTCCACGGGGAGCGAAAATCGCCCATGTGAGGCCGTGGATGAGCTCATGCACAACAATGGCCACAATCAACCCCAGAAAAAAGACGATGCTACTGACCGATAGACTCTCGCCATCGGTCCATCTGCCCCAAATGAGCCGAAACAGCCCAGCCATGACAACACCCACGACGACGAACATGACGATGGCAAACACATTGGCCTTGTTCATATCGATAATCACTTTGCGTTTTTCCATACCTTATAATATTAAGAACACCTCGCAAAAGTATATAAAAAATCACCACTTTTCAAAACCCTTGCAAAAAACACACAT
>Ga0247611_10004028_pt1 | contig 20892 bp, 19 predicted proteins | sample 177DNAGHGhighgp2_FD_192422 | JGI IMG/M metagenome (GOLD analysis project Ga0247611, IMG submission 192422) | Sheep rumen microbial communities from Palmerston North, Manawatu-Wanganui, New Zealand - 1770 DNA GHGhigh gp2 | ecosystem: Host-associated > Mammals > Digestive system > Stomach > Rumen...
CCTTAGTCTCGTCAAAACCCTTGACCCCCATGCCGCTCCACTGAACGCCAAGTTCGATAAAATTTGCACTTCTACCACTTCTTGTAACATTTGTAATTACAATATCATTAGTCACATTATATTTCGCCTGAAGCTTATAAAGTTCCTCAGAAAAAACCTTATATTTAACTATTTTTTTATCAGACATAGAATAAACCCCTTTATATATTAAGAAAATCAATTCTTGATGATATCAACTACCTCGCCAATATACATGTCATGAGGGGGATTACCTTCATAGAAGCGCTCAACCACGTCACTCGGCATATTCTTTTCTTCAAGTCTTTGCATGAAAAGCTTCTTGCAAACAAGAGTAACTTCAGCCTCCTTAAAGGAAACAGACTCACCAGCCTTAATAGGTGTAAGTCCTGAGTTACCTATCTTATCTATCTCTCTTCCAGACTTAGAACCATGAATAGAAATGACCTTCTTATACTCTTCCGGGAAAAAACTAATAGTAAAATACTCATTATTATCCATAAATTCATGGGTATATCGATTAGTACGCACATAAACGGTAGCAACCGGCTTATTCCAAATAGTTCCAAGGCCACCCCAGCTTATGACCATCATATTAAAAGCACCTTCTTTACCAGCAGAAAGAAGCGCCCACTTTTTGTCAAACTGTGAAAAAATTTCTGTATTAAATTCCATAACAAAAACCCTCCAATCTATAATATAATTTTACTTAAATTTCTTAAATTCTTCAGCAATCTCAGTGCCTTCAATCATTTCCTTAAGGCCTGAAGATATAATGTAGTGCTCAACCAAAACACCTTTTTGGGCACCATACTCATTAATTCGCTTGAACCAATCCCCTACACCTTCATAAAGCTTAACCTTGCTTCCATACTCCTTCAGCTTGTCCTTTGTAACATAAAACTTGCCCTTAGACTTTCTTACCATAAGAAGCATATACGCAAGATTCGAATCCATTTCATTTTCGGAAGCTAACTTATCTGCTTCCTTCCAGAAGGCATCAGTATCTACGTTTAAAGACTGAATATAGCCCTGTGCCTGCATATTATCCGGCGAAAGAGTCTTATCGAAATCATAACAAACAGCTAAAATAGGCTTACTCTTTAACATAAAACCTCCTAAAAAATACAACTCTAATATATAATTATACTAAATTTTCCTCATAAAATCAATAAATTTCATAAAGAAGAATCCCTTGCAGCACCTATGCCACAAGGGATGAACAATCATATTTTTAATCCTGATGATTTTTATTTTTGAATGTGTGATAATACACAACAACGGCTGCGTCTATTCTTATCTTGTCCTTTTTCCGGTAATCACTTTTTCCGTTAATCTCCACTTTTTCGACAGAATCTTCTTTTACAAGCCATCCTTTTCTTAAATCCGAAATCGCAATTCTTTCAATATTTACAAAGCCTGCATGAGAAAACTCCCATGTTATATCATCGACATCTTTCCTTTTGGCTTCTCTTGATGATATCGGAGGTTTCTGTCTCTTCATCATATGATAGACAACTTCTATATTTGCTGAATAAGGGAACTGAGTATCCTTATCAAACGCCTCAGTGCCATTAAAGGATACCTTCTCCACTATCCCTTCTCGTGCTTTCTCCTCAGCAGAAAGATCTTCTACAATTCGAGTTGTTATGTTATAAAACTCCTGCGTTTCCAGTATATGGACAACATCTGAATAATTCATGCATCGACAAGCATCTGAACTAATACCTGCCGTTTGTTTCTTGCCGGTCAGTGTTCTCCAGATTTTCTTACGATTTTCTTTTCTCTTCTCAGCTTTTATTCTATGCTCTTCTTCTCTACGCCGTCTCTCTTCCTCTTTTCTATGTTCCTCTTCCTGTCGCCTACGTGCTTCCTCCTGCCTCCTAGCCTCCTGAGCTGCCATTCGTCTCTGATATTCTTCCGAGTCAAAATATGATTGAGAAGCCTCTTCATCTACATCGTCATCATCGTCTTCCTCATCATCGTCTTCGTCATCATCGTCTTCCTCATCATCGTCTTCCTCATCATCGTCTTCCTCATCATCGTCTTCGTCATCATCATAAACATTAGAATCATATGACGAAAATCCGCTGTAATTATCCTCATCATCATCAACCTCAGAAAATTCGTCACTTGAATAATCTCTGTGAAGCTGGGCATCGCACTCTGAGCATGTATAATCATTCAGATATGTGCTATATGACCATTGCTTTTTTAGATTTGATCCACAGCAAGGACATTTATGCTGATCCTCTATAATATCATCCTCGGAAAGATCATTTGTATGACCACATTCTGTGCACGTCCATGTACTGTAGCTATCAGAGAAACCAGACTGACGATTCAAAAGAGCATTACAATTATCACAAAACCATGCAACGCCTTCATATACATCACCATCTGCTATATCGTCATCCATAAGAAATTGACCGCATTCAGTGCATGTCCAATATCCTGCATCCGGATCAAATCCGTATTGGTCTCCTAAATCAGCTCCACAGTGTGGGCAATAATAATCGCTCATATCAAATTGCCTCCTTTTCAACTCTACTGAGCAATAAGTGATATATCTTCACAACCTTTTCCTTTGCGTGTATGCACCATAATTATTATTTCTGCATCATAATAGAATGAATCTGCAGCTGTAAAATCATTATTTCCCGCAATTGATATACTATCTATTGATCCCTCTTTCGTAATTCCCCAAAAGATATCATCCAATCTATAGACAGTAATATTTGTAAATCCGAGAGCTTTAAATTCACTCACAACCGTAGAATAATATCCGGCAGTATTGTGCATGTAATCCTTTACAGCTTTGCCTGGCATTATCTTCAAGTTGTAATACTCGATCACTATCGGAGCAGATTTCTGTAGGAAGCAGTCTCCGCCGGTGTATGCTTCACCATTAAATGTCAGACTGGCTATCATCTGATTCTGCGATTTGTCTGATGTGTCTTTTGCCACAACTGTAACATAGGTAAACCCTGCAGATTTCAAAGCACTTTGTACTGTAGAATAATTTGTTGTCTTCCAGTCCTTAAAGCGATTAGTAACTTCCACTCGATCATTACTGCTGTACTTAACAACAATTTTCACACCTGGTTCGTAGGTTTGCCCTATTTCAAACGAAGTAGAATTATTGATCATCACCGAGATAACAGAGTTTCCCTTTGACCATCCGGTCTTAACCTCTTCTGTCTGAACATTAGTAAATCCATCCTCCTTCAGACTATCAACAACATTATTGTAATCCTGCCCTACATACTGTGCATTATTGCTTCCAATTGAAATTTTAAGTGTATAATAACTGATCTCTATTGGAGCATTTAGAGGAATATAGCAGCGTCCATTTGTATATGCCTGTCCGTTAAGAACTAATTCACAAACTTTTTTATCCTGTGCCTTATCAGATGTATCAATCGGATTCAATGTTATACCGGTAAATTTGTTATTTTGTAAGACTGTTTTGATGTCCCCATATTCACAGTCCTGCCAACCGTCCAAAAATTTTGATATGTCTACCCTTTCCAAACTGCTATAGCGAATTTCAACTATAGTATCAGGCTCAACATAAGCATCCTTATTAAAGGAATCCTTCCCATCAATCAATACTGTTCTGACCGTCCCGCTTTCTTCCCAACCTGTTTCATCTGCCACAACACGAATGTTCTCAAAGCCGGCGTCTTCAAATATATCCCTTAGATCCGTATATTCCACCCCAATAGCATACGAAGTATCAACAGGAATTTGAACCTTTCCTTCTCTATACTTAATGACACAGAAGATCACAACAGCTATAATCAATACAGCAATAACAGCCGCGACAATCAGTTTTTGTTTTTTACTCTTTGCAGAGTCCTTATTTCTTTTCTCAATATGTACTTTATCTAATAACGCACCCGGATCCCCCATTGATAGTTGCGGAATTTTCCACCCATTACGATTACATATTTCAACATTTTTCTTCTGTTTCTCGCAATTTGAAAAAAATTCTTTATATTGCTTTAATGTCGTTAAATCATTAATCTGAGAAGCTAATACTCCGTCCATCATTATCATGTCTTGATAATGACTGTATATACTTACCATGTTTCTTGGTTCTGAATACTTTACCGCCGGTATAGCCCATCCCTTAGCACTGCATTCTTCTATCAGCTGTTGCTGGCTCTGGCATAGTGAAATAAGGCCTTGATAACCGCTAGCCGAAGCAGTTTGTGAAGTCACAGCAATATCTATATTTTTGTCTCCGTCAATTATCCTTTTATACAGATTATCCTTTTCTGCTGCGGACTGTTTTATGCCATCAATTTTTCTTCGAGTCTTCTGAATATCTACATTACTAATATTCGGCAGCTCTATCCCCTTTTGTCGGCATATTGCAATATCCGCGTCCAATTCTGAAAGGAGCCCCTCAATAGTAGAGCATATACTCAAATCCAAATTTTTTTCAGCTTGTTTCATCAGATCGTTGATTCTATTATCCTCGTCAACCATCTTTGCTTTTATCGAGGTAGATTCTTTTTTCTTATAGATAAGATCTCTACACTGTTCAATGCTATTATTGTTAATTGTAGGAAGTTTCCATCCCTTTTCTTTGAAGAGTTTTAACAAAGATTCTTCTTGATCACATAAAGAAATAGCCTTTCTCGCTACTTCCGAAGTCAAAGATGAGGCCGAAAAAACCTTTGAGAGTTGGGTGTCTGAGTATGTTAAAACGCCACCATATATCAGTGGTTCATAATCAGACATTTTCTCTGCATCACATACACCACTATATAACTCCTCCGCATAAGCACTGATTATTGCATCCGACGCCTCTTTGTCCATGTCCATTTGGGCAATGACTTCGAGAAGTCGCTTTGTGCCTTCCTCTAAGTATTTTGTATAGTTATCCATATTATCAACCCTTCATCTTTTTATTTGACCTATAGAATAATGTCCTGAGGTCCTGCTTCTTTAAACTTCCCACCCTTGTAAACAACCGCTATTCCGTGTTCCATATCAAATTTGTAATTGCACATTATGGCAAATTCTTCCTCTTCGGATTGGGTTATATATATTCTTTTAGGAATCACATATTTGAATATATTATCAATTCGCTCTTCTCCCAAGTCCCGAGCGTTATACTTCTTGATATACCTAATCACACCTTCTAACGATTCAGAAAAATCAACAGCAGACAAACCGCTTGCAATTGTCTTTTGTTTCTCTGTGACCGGTTTATCTGAGAAGATTTCATAAGTGATATCTATTTCAAAATCTCTATTCCAAATATTCAGTAATTGTTTACTCATCAAATCCTCCATCCTCTGCTCCGACAGAATCTCTTCTCTTACATTCTGCGCATCCACCACTATGCTGGAAATACAGATTTATCTCGCTTCTGACCAAAACCATTGTTTTGGTATCACATTTTTCATGCCATGTCAATCTATTAGCCTTTCTATATTTTTTGATATCTTCTTCAGTCCAGTCTGTCTTTCCATCATGACCGACGGCACTCCATGCTGTTGCAAGTTCCTGATCTGCATACGAGAAATTACCCGGCTGCTGAACTCCATTTTTATCAATATACGGATCCCTAAATTCTGTCATATTATTTATCTGTACTATAGCTTCTGAGCATACTTCAAAATCAGGTTCTGCATTTCTGTACTCAATTCCATCCAGCCCGTAGCCTTTAAGTATTTCAGATACGACAACTCCTTCAACTGTCCTTGTACAGGGAATATACTTGGACTCTCCCCTTGTTCCCGTATAATAGCCGCGCATGGGATCATCGACAGACGCTCTGTCCAGTCTTTCTTCGTATGTTTTGTAATCCCCACCATACCTGCGACCTTCATACTCGCAAATGCGACCTTCTTTATTAAATTTAATCTGATGCTTCTGAATATCTTCATCAGTTATATTCGTGTTTTGTTGAACAGAATTAACGGTATTCTGATTATCATTCGCCTGTCTGTTATAGTTTCTATTAATACTTATGTTTATATTGATATTCTTTGTTTCGGAATTCGAAGACAAGTCCGTTTTTGCAGGTGAATCATAGACCATCTTCACCTTAAGGTAGGATGTTATGATTTCCTCTATTTTCTTTAAGCTTTCCCTAGCAGAATTACACTTCCGGAAATTACCGTTTTTTATATCTCCCAATTCTGTAATCAGTTGCTTACAGGTGTTCTTTTTTTCGTCAAGCGAATATATCACTGCACCTGTAGCTTCAATATGTGATTCCAGCCTATCCTTAACGTCTATTGCTCTTTCAAGGCGTTGCTCATACGGAAGCATTTGAGCCTCAACATAAGATATCTCTGCCTCTACTTCATCAATTTCTTCGCACAAATCTACATATACAGGATTAGAGACTTCATGTTCGTTTCCTTCTGAGTCAGTGTATGTATATGATTCATCTGTACTTTCAAGCTCCGACTCCAGATCAGATAGTCTTTCCTCTAAATCACTTAACTGTTCCCTAAAACGGGCAAGCACTTCCTCTATTTGTCTGATCTTGTCATTAAGGGTTGCCTTAGCCTCATTCATATCAGATATTTTGCTATTTAAGCCATTTGCAAGTTCAGTCAGTAATTGAAACAACTGTTCAATCGTTGTTATTCCTTTATCCAATTTAGGCGAAAACTCTGTCACTATAGATACAGCCTGTTCAAAAGGCTTAACTGCAGACAGGCTCACCTTAGCATTTTTAATCATATAGAATTTGCCTCCCTGCACAAACTTTCAGCTTTGGTCATCATACTGTCAACATTAAGTGCCTCAGCTTCTTTCTCAAGGCTTTCTGTCTTGCATCGTATCCTATGGATATTACTTGAATACTCCTGTATATCTTTTACCAATCTTAAATACGAATCATGAACAGAATCATCCCAATTGCATTTATATTTGTCGGAAACGTTAACATACGCTTTATCATATTCATGATCATTATTTATCAACGGTGTTAAATCAACTGTCCTCATCTAATCTCTCCGTCGTAGGTACATCTTCCATATTCTTCCAATAGTGACTTCAATTCACCGAGGTACTTCCTCGCATTATTAAGATTCACATTAGTTCTATTGGTATGTCTTATACACGTCATTGTTGTGTTCTTGGCTTTTTCAAATTGGTTGCCTGCCAAAAAATCCTGACTCCTTTGAATCGCCTGTGACATTTGTTTTGTCGATTCAGTAAGATCATGACTAATATACTGTATTTTTTCTTCAAGTCTGCATAATATATCGTAATCTACATTTATATCAAATCCCGAAGGCATATACTTCACCCCCTAAGTTCTCGAACTCTCTGATCAAAAGTTCTCATATAATCCGCTTCAAGCTTCAATGCTTGATTCAAATCCCCCGCCAATTCCGTAATATTAGATTCAAAGGCCTTTTTTTGATTATCATCCCATCCTCCGGAAGACTTCATCATGCCTAGTAAATCCTTAGTCTCCTTTTGAACCCCCCGACAATATCTATCCATATGCCTGATTAACTGTTCTGCTGCGGCAGCATCAAATATTATATCCATTTATCAGCTCAACTCCTTAATCTTATCCTCAAGGTAAATAACATAGTCCTCAAAAACCTTCAAAGCCTCTACTACATTCCTTTTAATTCCATCTATAAATTCTGCAAAATCATCGTATTGTGGATCCTTCCAAACAGAAGCTATTGAATTTTTCTTTTCAATGATGGTCTTCATATGATGATAAACTCGCTCGCTATAATTCCTTAACGTTGCGGCAAGCTCCATCATATCGGTTCTGTTAAACTGCATAATCGTAGTATCTACATTTATCTGTTTTTGGGACACAAGATACGGATTGGGTGTCGATGCGGTTTCTGACATATCCTCATATCTATACATTTTGTTCTGGTATATAACAATTTGGTTCTGCATATCATTCAGCTCTTGAGATGTCTGAAATAGTTCATCCCTAAGCCTAAGTGAAGTCTTTACTACCTTGTCGTATTGGGCTCCCTTATTAGATGCACTGTATTTACTGAGGTAACCAGTTAGTTTTTCTGTGTTATCTGCAATATTTTGAAGCGCAATATCCATAACTTTCACAACCTCAGAGAGCTGACCAATCCCTCCTTTGATATGGATATTCTCAATGTTTTCATACAGTTTCTTCATACTTATTCTCCCTTGACAAGTTTTGCTAAAGCATCATATTCCTGCTGTTCATTCATCTTATAAATGATAGGTCTAATCTTACTGAATGATTTACGGGTAACAGACACAGCCATCGTCTCATCACGACCATCATTTGAAATATTTTTAAGCATTTCCTTTAAATAATATGCATTCTCAACCTGATCCGCATAATCATATGCGTCATTAAACAGTACAATATTGCTTACATCTGATGTAATCCGAGAAGTTCTCCATGTAGCGGGATCACCTTTTATTGCCAGGACAACATGCATGTTGTATCTGTACCCATTTTTAAGCAGAACTCTCATTATATTCTGTATTCCTTCTCTAAACTGTCCTTCCTCTTTTCCGGAAGAATTATTCTGTTCAAAAACATCATAGTCAAAATTAAAACCTCTGCCCGATGTCGCCTGAGCATCACTACTTCCAGAATCACTTTCGATGATGTCATTATTGCTAAAGCTCTCTATACCGAACAAATCGTTTATCACTATGAATAATGGCTTAAAAACAGGATCCTCATCCTCTGCTTTCTGTACTAAAGTCTGCCGTTTAAGATATTCTGAATATGTTTCTTTCAAAACATCCTTAAGCTGATCAAGCCTATGATTGCTCACTTGGCTTATACCACTTGAAGCTATATTTTGGCAGACAAACATAAACGGATGTGGCAGGCTTTCTCCACCTTCTGCTATTTTTGTCCTATCTCCATTGAATAGATGTACTTCAACATTCTGTCTTATGAGAGACACCGCAACAGAAGCACATAATGAAGACGCAATCCTCTTATCGCTTCCAAGCAGTAGGGCAGATGAATTTTCATGCTGCGAGAACTTTATCTTCCAAGGGGACATACGATATACATCTTCACCAATCAATGCCTCATAGCTATCATTCATTGTGTGGATGTTTTCCATCTCTGAAAGATAATTATTATCCATTCCCTGTTTCGATGAAGGTTTAGCAAAGTGCTTCATTATTCCGTCGAATATGTTTTTCTTTTTAGCCTGCTCCGTAGCTTTTACTCCCTGAAGCATAGAGGTAATTGATAGTCTTTTTTTAGAACCAATTACTAAAGGTCTTTGATCCGAGTAATCCGGATACATCTTACATATATCCGCAAAATATCTTTCACTCATGTCCTGTGGAGATACATATGCCATTTTGACTTTCTTTATTGTATCTTTTCCATAGCTAACATAAGCCTCTCCCGCTTTTAGTTCTGCTATCTCTTGCCTTCTTTGTATAAATTCATCTTCATAACCAGAATCTCGTGGTATATCAGGTGCAACTCGGAAACATACTCTTCCTGTGGCACTAGGTAAAAATGCATCCTTTAGCATATAGGATTTACCCTCACTAAGATTTTGTGCCACCATAACGAAATGCATCCCAGCCGAACGCATTCGCGCAGAAATTGAGGAAATAAGCTTTTGAAGCTCCGAAGCATTATCTTCACGGAATATCTCCTGTACTTCATCAATTGCGATCAATATCCTTGGGAAGTGTTCCGCACCTGCCGCATCTGCTTTCTCATTATATTCAACAATATTATTTGTAAACGAGTCATTAAACGCCTTACTCCTTCTCTCCATTTCTTCAAGAATCATTTGGAATAAACAAAGTGCATCGTCAATTTTATTGTTTTCTGCAATGATCCTAATATGCGGGATACCACAATTGCTATACTTCGAGGACGCACCACCATTTTTGAAATCGAGAAGCCAGAACTGTAAATCCCTTGGTGAATATTTCAAGCATCCGTTAAGGACTATACTGTGGAAGAATGATGACTTACCCGAGCCACTCTGACCGATTGCCATATATCCTATACACTGCCCGGCAACTGTACCGTCTACATCATTACAGCTGAACGGCAACTCAACCGTATTACTTCCGGATTTTCCAACAGGTATATACATGATATTTCCTACTTTTTCAGATTTTTCAGAAGCAGAAACATCATCCAAGGTTACATAGCTTTTCTCTTTATTATTTATAAGCTCCGCGATATATTTTGACCTTTCCTGCGTATAAACATCCAAATCTTCGCTTACTCTTAATACATCCGCAGGCTTGCCGCTAACTGAGAAATTACCAGCGTTATAATCAAATCTTAAGCTGCAATTCTTTTGAATAGATTCGACCAAGAACTTATTATTTGGAGCCAAATTTTTTTCAAACGATATGCTATTATCTATAATCAAAAACCTTAACCCGCACTTATGTCCAACTCCGCCAGGTTTTGTCAATGAATTGATAACATCAAGAGCATCTGAGGATGCGTATCCACTCCCATCAATAAAGCCGTCTCTCATGACAATCAGATTGAATGGATCAGACTTATCATCATCATACACAGCATATAAATCTGGTTTATCTGTAGATGTTTTCTTAAATATATCTTCACAATTCACATCTCTAAAGCTTTCTAAATCAGACAAGTTTGTATGAATCTGAACCGTTTTCTTTGTGGCTTCCCCGGAAGACTCTGACTGAAAGCTGTTATTCAATCTCTTATATAAATAATTGGTATTATCATCAAATATATGTACATTTACTGTCCCAAGCGGAAAAGTCTCAATAACCCTGAGTACATATGCGATTACAAAAGCATCAATACTCTCATCAGCCATATGCTGAAAATCTGTGCATACAATAACGTTTCCCTGGGATCTGAGGTTTGTACTTACATTTTCATAGGAACTTGAAACGCCAATATCCCTCAATATCCTTTGTGACGCAGATTTTAATGGGAGTCTTGCTACTAGAAAATCGTCTGGAAGCGTGTCCTCCATCTGCACTGGATCGCTTTTCTTCAAAACAACAGAATATTCTTTCCCTAATGTCTCTTTAGCCTGTGCAATAAGCTCTTCGCTCTTTGTCTCCTCCGACTTAATTGCGTCACCAATACACATGGAAAGCAGTCCATTGATTCCCGCCACAGAATCTGCTTTATATCCATCCTCTTGCATTATCTTCTCTTTAAGCTTGGCATAGTTAATCTGAGCGATTTTGACAGCTTCCTGATTTGATTTGGTACTTGCTGCATCCTTGCCGGAAGTTCTGATTAAATCGCTTTTGAATCGGTCTATAGCTTCAATACATTCTGCGTACTGTTTTCCCAGCTCTGTAGAAGTCATTACAAGTCTGTACGAGGAACAATCCACCTCATTCATCATCTTTGATATCAATTCAATTGATTTAGCAACTTTCTCAGATGAAGTTACTTTAGAATCATTTTGAATACTGGACACCTTTCTGTCGTATGTTTCCAATACGCTTATGTTCTTTTTTACTCTTTCATACTGTGAGTTCAAAGTATCAATTGTGCTCATACCCGGCATCCTTCCTTTATGAATGTCACCACTGTCACATTAGTGGTATAGTTCTATTGATTATTCTATGATAAAAATCTACCATCCATTATGTACCATAAAAAGGTCTCTATCACTTGCAATGGCGTCATTACTCACGCGCTTTGTATATTTGTAACATTTCATTTTATCTCATTTTCTCAAATGATATTCCCCCCATATTGGTGATGATTTTTAATTCATGTTCAGCCCAGTCTCTTCATTCCGAGTCATGAGTTTTCTCTTATACCATGCTTCTCGTTTCTGAGCTGTTTCTTTATCTTTCGTCTCGTTTCCAGTCCGTGGTATAGCTTCGAGTATCGTGAACTGAAGCTTTCTGTATCTGCCCGGATTTTTCTCTAAATGCTCCCTCAGCTTTTTATTGCCGCCTGTTCCGTTTGTCTTAAGATAATCTCTCCATCTACCCCATATACCATCACTTCCCGATGCGGAGCCTATGTATTGACCATAATCCACCGTATCTATGATCAGATACACACCATTTACTGATGAAAGCGCCATATACAGATCGCTATATATATCTTCATGACCGATGTATTTCTCAAGATCCGAAAATTTCCAAATGACATTCTCATATCCCTCGAAGACACGGCTACTAATACTAACAACTGGCTTTTCTGCAATCGTATTCCACTTTACATGAACAATATTCCTTGTTCCGCCGTAGTCTATCACAAGCCTATCTTGCAAGTCAGCCAGGATATCCAGTTTTTCAAGATCATAGTAGTAATCTTTCTTTAGATCATGAATATCACCAAACTGCTCCCAATAATCGTTACTAACATAGGACTTCTTTAGCCTTTTAACACCTTTGACCCTATATACAGCGATGAACCTTGCAGTAGCCTTTGTCTCTCCTACAAATGAAAAAACATACTCTTTCCCGTGAAAATAGTTTTCCGGCTGAATTCTTTGATACATCTCAAAGTAATCTATGCCCGAATCCCAAACTCTCCGAAAATTTTCATGGCTCCTTGTATGCCGAATCAGTGCTATACTGTCATGTTCAATATCTGTCTTATCAATTACATCAGATAGCTTAAACGTATAATCTCCCATAAACACTTCCTTTATTAAAAATGTATCTTGAACCCAAGCTTCATGTTTTTTTACATTTCGTGCAAAAACATCCCCGTCTTTCTATATGTTACAAATCAATGATTTCTATATTTATCAATAGCATCCCCATTATCAGTTTTCCATGTGGTCCATCCGTTAGCAGAACATCCTAATGCAAAGACTGCCGGACCGGTAGGTGACGAAAAAACAACATCTTCTTGCAAGATGTTATCAGCCACATTTGCAGATTCTCGTTTTATTCGCACAGCATCAAACAGCCCCTTGCCTTCATTGGGGCATACATCACTTCCTTCTAGAAGGATATATTTACCATTTGCCACCTGCATCTGCCCTTTTACTATTTTATTTCCCCAACTCTTTAGTCTTCTTGACATATGATAGATACCATCAGGCACAGTTCCATCAGTCTGCGAATCACTACTATCGTCACCAGCTTCCGAATCATCCTGCATAAAGGTAATCAGATCCAATCCAAGAACATCCAACATAAGATATGCCTTCTGCAAATACTCATCGCAATCCTCTTCATCATTACGATTTGCTGTTCCTCCTGTGGTAACGCTTGTCTTATTCTCGTAATGATTTATATCATTGACTCTCTTGTTAACCTGATCTTCAATGTACTGAATTGTCCCATCATTGAAAAAAGTTCTTTCTTCAAACTGAGTAAGCACATAACAATAATCCCAGTGATCATATAAGTTTTCATGAGAAGTTGGTCTATTCTTTAGTCCATTTTTTGATTTTCCAACATAAATAACATCCTTGCTGGTTTCACTTTCACCAAATAAAATATAAACAATGAACTTATTCTTAATTTTCAAAGTCCCATCAAGTCCATTCGCCAAATCCTGATATGGGATTCTATAAACAAGAATAGAACTATTCGCCTCAGACAACTCAACACTACGTCCATGTTGTTTTACTGTGTATTTCATACGCTTTTCTCCTTATTCTTAACCCCCTCTCAAAAAGATAAATGATAATTTATTTCAGCAATTACAAGCTTTATATGATTACTGGTCCATCCAGTTTAATTTTCCAAATACATCGAGCAAACCATATAAAGCTTCTGGTGGAACTATGTTATATAACAACTCGTAAAACGTTCTGTCCCGGATGGTTGGACTATAACTGCATTAGGTTCTCTTTGTTCTTTTAGAAACGGTATCAATAACTTATTTTAGCTTTGCACCATCCTTAAAAGCTTCTCCGACTTTCTCTCCAAGACCGATATACGCATTATTAGAAGGATCGAAGGTAATAGGTTTTAATTTTTTAGGATCAATTTTTCCATCAGTAACAACACTATCATCAGCTGAAACATTAACAATTTCACCAATGAGGATTCCATCTGAAAAACTCTTTACCTTGCATTCAAGTGCCATAGGCAATTCATCTATTAAAGGAGCATCTACAAATTCACTCTTTGTGGCATGAAAACCAGCCTTTGCAAATTTATCAGGCACCTTTCTTCCTGATTCAATACCAACATAATCACAGGCAATTACCTGATCTTCTGTTGCCATACTTACAGTAAAAGCCTTATGTGCCTTAAGATTGTCAGTTGTCTTATGATCTGACAGGCTAATAGTAATTTCATTAAAATCGGTTGTAATACCCCACGCTGCATTCATTGCATTAGGAACACCGTTCTCATCATAGGTAGCTATTATAAGAACCGGCTGTGGAAACATAATAGGTTTTGCACCATAATTAACTCTACTCATATAAAAATCCTCCTTAAGTCTTTTCATTTGTCATTTTCTGACAAAACATTTTATAAATTGTTATTTTTTTCAAGTAATTTCTTAAGTTCTTTAACTTCTGCAGCTGTAAGAGTAACCCCCTTACCCATCTTCTCATGATCTGGCGCCCAGTCGCGAAGATCATACTTTGGTGCTGCATCATTCCAGCTGATGAGGTTAAGTTCCTTTCTCCATCCCTTCGCATTTTCGGAAAGAACACCGATTTCTTCTTTGATTTCGTACTTGATATCTGCCATTATTAGACCTCGCTTTCATATTATTTTTATACTATGGAGAGAGTACTCCATAGTTATTATTTGATACTTTATGATAATATTTTTATAATACAGCGGATTCATATAGCCTATATAAGATTCTAATTCACTTATTTTTAGCTAGTAACTATCTATATTAAGCAGCTGCATTATCATTGATAGTATCAATTACTTTTCTTATTCCATTCCAAACAGAAATATCATCAAATATTTCTACAACACTTCCCCTATCTGTGAATGGAGATTCTTGAAGCACAGATAAATCTTTCATCATACCGTTTTGAACAATATATTCAATTATCTGGTTAACAAAATAAATCTGCCTGCTATCTAGAGAAGTATCATTTAAATATTCGGAAAAAGCTTCTTTAGCTGCATTCATATCAAGTCCAACGATACTTCTTACAAATTCACCTAAAGGTTTATCACCTATTTCTCTTTTGTAATCATTTTTACTTCCAACTTCACTCCAAAGAATCTTTTCTAATTCTAATACATCTTCTTCATTTAAAGGTTTATTGCTCTTTAATTTAGCTATAGCTTTATTCTCCTGATGACTACGTACATAGTATTCTGCTCTTTCCTTATATGCCTTCAATTCTTCTGAATCTAATTCAGGTTCTTTCCATTCACTTGATAATATATCATCAGAAAAATTAGTATTATAAATTCTTTCATCTACAGGTAAATACTTCATAATTTCACGTAAATCAATTCGTATTTCCTCCAGCTCATTAATGCTTGCATTGGTAACAAAACCTTCAGTTAAAACTCTCTTGATAGAAGGAATCCTTTCTTTGATTTCGGGAATATTACCGACCATAGAAATTGCTGTTACCTTTCTAATCAGATCATTTTTCCATCTATTATAATCCTTACCACTCAGCTTTGCAAGCTCGATTCCGTATATTAAAACATCAAATCTTAACGCACTGGCATCATCTGCATATGGGATTAATAAAGGAGATATTTCTTCTTTAACTATACATGTATCTTCAAATGTCAAATTCGAATAAGAATCTTCGGAAGAATACTTATCTACATGCTGTATATGCTGGTGAACTGCGAAATTATCTTTATTTAGTTCATTAACCTTCCCTACCATATAATCGACAAGTTTTTTACGATACTTAATTAAATGGTCAGTCTGGTAATTTATTTTCTGTAGTTGAAAAGCCATTTGAAATTGTAGATTAAAAATAGAAGCTTGAAGAGACTTCTGATTAGAATCTTCCTCACCCTTATTCATCTTAAAAAATTCAAAATTACCACAAAAATCAAAAATATAGAATTTTTCTTTATCCTTACCATTTATCAAGCCTTGACACAATCTTGTTCCACGTCCGATCATTTGCCAAAATTTAGCTTTACTTAATACTTTCTTAAAAAACACAAGATTTACTATCTCTGGTATATCAACACCAGTATCAAGCATATCTACCGAAATTGCTATTTGAGGCATTTTTCTAGCATCCGAAAAATCATCAATAGCACTTTGGGCATAATTAATGTAATTATCAATTACTTTAGCATATTCCTTACCACCACTAGCTAATTCAGGATATTCTTTGTTGAATATCTCTAGTATTTTTTCAGCATGTTTATGATTCCTTGCAAATATAATAGTCTTACCAAGTTTAGAACCATAATCAACTTTAATTCCATTTTTCATCAATATATCAATTACTTTTTTGATTGTATCTTCATTAAATAACCAATTATTTAATGCCTCTGAATCAATGGATTCAGGCATAGAACCGTCATCATCAGCAAATGTTTTCTCATATTCTTCCTTGTCTTCTTCTGACAATTCCTCATATGTTATGCCTTCTTCCATAAACTTTAGTTTAGTATCAATAATTTTATAATCAACTAAGTAGCCGTCTTTTACTGCCTGCGCTAAATCATAACCATAAGTAGGATAACCACTTTCAAGTTCAAAAATCGAATATGTATTCTTATCAATTTCATCTTTAGGTGTGGCAGTAAGACCAATCAACAAAGAATCAAAATAATTGAATATATCTTTATACTTGTTATATATAGATCTATGTGCTTCATCACAAATAATCAAATCAAAATGTCCACACGTAAACAGTTTTCCTTTTTCATCTTTAATTGTATCTATACATCCCATCATAGTTTGATAAGTCGAGAAAATACAATGTGAATTATAATTCTGCTTATCTTCGATTAAATTAGCACAAGATAAATTCTTAAGCAAATTAGTAAAACTTCTTTTGGCCTGGGTTACAAGAGAATTTCTATCTGCTAAAAATAAAATATTTTTAATCCAACCTGCTTCTAATAATGCTTTAACTAATGCAATAACAGTTCTAGTCTTACCTGAACCTGTTGCCATTACTAGCAAAGCTTTTCTTCTATTTTTTTTATCTAGAGAATCTGCAACAGCTTTAATTGCTTGTTCTTGATAATATCTTCCAGCTATATTTTTGTCAACAATTATATTATTCAATGATTTCTTCATTGATTTAAGATTGAAAAGCTTTTCTAAATCTCGTTTAGAATAAATACTAGATACCTTACGTTCAGGGTATTGATTATCGATTATTCTTGTTTCAAAACCATTGGTTAAAAAAACAACTGGTCTTCTACCGCACATCTTTTCAACAATATCTGCATATAATCCAGCTTGATTGCGCCCAACAGATACATCAACGCACGTTTTTTTTGCTTCAATTATAGCCAGTGGCGTATGAGCATCATCATATAATATATAATCTGCATAACCTACACCAGATTTGTTAGGCATTCCTTTTAATTCGACCTCATTTATCCAATCTTTTCCTTCTGTCCAACCTACATCAATAAGCATGGTATCAATATATATTTTTCTTGTCTGATATTCTGTCAAATTAATAGGTTTATGAACATATGTACTTTGCTTTTTTACTCTTCTTTGAGTATATATTTTTTTTAATGTAGTACTATTATCTAGGCTATTATCATAATTGATATTATTACAATAAACATATTCTTCCAGATTCTCATTATTAGGTAATAAATCTTCATTGAAATCAGCTTCTATATAGTTGTCTGAGTAACAATACATGATATAATCAAAGAACAAATACAAATTTTTCAGGCAAAGAACCGCCTCATCAACAGATATATGCTTTCTTTTTTTATTCTCTACAATTTCCGCTTGTTTTTTTATAAAATTTATACGCTTCCACATTTCATCATCTATTAAAAGATGAAACTCTGATGTATTAATCATGCTATTAAGGTTATCTGGAAAAGGCATAACAAGAGAAGAATCACTAGAATATAACCACTTGATAGCCGCTTCTAATGACTTATAGCAATACAATATGCTCTTAGTTGGATTATTTTTCGCTAAATTTTCAGAATATATTGCTATATTAATAAAAACGTCAAAATTTTTCTCTTTTTTAAAAACATCAAAGTTAGCCATAAATAACCTCCTTGTTTATAATTAGTTACTTACAAATTTTGATTTGTCGACCTGTTTTACAAATGTAGCAAACTGATTCTGTTCATCAATTCCCACATCAATAATCTGTTTAGTATGGAACATATTTCTATTAAGCGTAGGCACACCAGTACCCTCAACAAATCTTGTTAAATCAAATAGCTCTAGTAAATAAGCCAAATATATAACATTATTTCCATGAGTATCCACCGAAAATAATGATGTATTTAATGGCCAATAATCACCTTCTGTATAGAATACTTTACCAATAGTCCCTGATCTTCCGGTAATTACTCCGCCTCCCTGTATTTTGGCAACATCATGATGATCCAAAGCACCATTAGATCCATACACTGGCACGGTCCCATCCTGTTGTCTATCTTGTACCGGTAAGTCAAAGCCCCTTTGCATTTTAACTACGTTAATAAATTCTGTAGTCGGTCTATTATGCGTATTATAGATAGGATCCCCAAACAACTCGACAAATCGGGCTTTGATAAGGTTATCTAATTCATCAAGTTCCTGTTGTCTTTTTTCTTTTAAAGTAACAACTTTTGTAAGCAAATCAACTATATACTTTTGTTCATTCAATGACCTTTTAGGAATTAGCATTTGTCTCATTGCTGCTTGTGTAAGTTTTTGTCTGGTCGCGCCATTAACCATTCCTCCAACGTTATAGAACATCAAAGAATAGCATAAATAATCAACATCTAAACCTTCCTTTGGTTTTAAAACATGTGCATGATTATTAACCCAGCACTTACCCGATACTCTATAAGCTATTGGTCTTTCTTTAGATCCAAAATTTCCTCCATCTTCAGCCAAAAGAACCAATTCATCATCAAAAATATACTCAGCTACATGGTCTTGAATACCATTTGCTCCATAATATGGATATGGTCCTTCTACTCTATCTGAAGAGGTAATTGGCACACGCATAGAATCCAGTATTTCACAGCAATCTTCTAATAGTATTTTCTCCATCTATCATCCCTACAAATCTCAATTTGGTTCAAGAAATATACTTTTGATGGGATGACTTAACGTTATTCTGACTTACTATAGCGTACTGCATGGTTGTATCAATTTGTGAATGACCAAGCAACTTTTGTACCTGTTCAATAGGCATGCCCTTGTCAATTGCCCTGGTAGCAGTACTTCTTCTAAATTTATGAGGAAAAATCCTCTGTAATGACAGTTGTCTTCCAAGTTGTCTCACCCTAATCTCAACACCGCTGATTTTAAGCCTATCATGTGGCGAGTCCAATGTTACAAACAGTGCTGGATTACTATCCGTCCGGCTATCTATGTATTCCTGGACATGAAGTTTTGCCTTAGCATCAAAATAAACCTTTCTCTCTTTACCACCTTTTCCGAACACAACACATTCTCTAGCTTCAAGGTCGATATCTGTTATATTCAGATTAACAAGTTCTCCAACTCTGATCCCAGTAGAATAAAGAAGATCTATTATTGCCAAGTCCCTTTGGCAAGGACAGTTATCTCGTAGCTTTTCAATATCTTCGTCGGATATTACTTCCTTAACCTGCTGATTCGTTTTTATCTTATGGATTCTTCTCATTGGGCTTTTAAGTATGTAGTTTTCCTCTTCAAGCCATGAGAAAAAGCTCGAGATATTGCGCCTCACATTATCAACTGTAACCTTACTGCAATTATTTATTTTCTGATACTCAGACAGGAATTCTCTTATTTGTTCTGTTGTGATTTTCCTTATTGGTTCCGTCACCATTCCGAGCATTTTGTTAATAGTTGTTCCATAATACTGAATTGTTCGTTCTGAGCAGCCTTCAATCTTTTTGGCCTCCAGAAACAATTTCAGATATTCATCGTTAGAAATATCCCTTTTATCTTGTTCCTTCTCTGCAAAAGCTCTTAACATAACCTCTTGCAGTTTTTTCATCTGTGAAATGGACAAATATTCGGCCATCTCATTGATTACAACTACGATTTTCTCTTCCATACTGGTACACTTCCTCCTTCGTACCAGCATCCTTCACCCATGCATTTACAGATCTAATTCACTTATTATTTGTGCTGCAGCCTTATCTGCATCCAAGCCTGCTATATTTATTTTATGCTCTATCTTTGAAAAAGCCGATTTATAGTATCTTATATCCTCTTTTATAGCCTTGATATATTTACTCTTTCGAGCGTTCTTATATTCATCATCATGATATGGCTCATCATTTTCATCAGTAAATATCAGCCTGTCAAAGATATTTTCAGCTGTATCCTGGATTTCTACACGAATCACCTCAGATGATGCCTTCTTCAGATATGCTGTGTAATATCTTGTGTAGTATATTGGTGGCACAGCTATAACTTTGTCATCATCCCTCTTTACGAGTTGCTCAATAATATATCCTCTCTTCTGATCTCTTTCCGTTGCATAGAGATTAGCATTTATAAAAGCATCAATATTTCTATATCCATAGAAACTCTTAATTTCATCATCGATATCATAGAAGCTATATCCAAGTTTATCTGCCAGTATCCTTCCGATTGTGGTTTTGCCTACATTTGATACCCCAAACAATAATATATTCATATCTTTAACCAAAGTATTCCTGCATAAGACTATCAAATAGTTTCCGAGTTTCATCCAGAGACTTCTGCACCGCAACTTTTGATTTGTCGACTTGTTCAACAAAAGCCGAAAAATTCTTCTGCAACTCAAAGGGTGCCACTGGAACATCTACTTCTCCAATTACTTTCGCTGATGGTAAATGAATTAAACAGGCATTTCTTGC
>Ga0247611_10004029_pt1 | contig 20891 bp, 33 predicted proteins | sample 177DNAGHGhighgp2_FD_192422 | JGI IMG/M metagenome (GOLD analysis project Ga0247611, IMG submission 192422) | Sheep rumen microbial communities from Palmerston North, Manawatu-Wanganui, New Zealand - 1770 DNA GHGhigh gp2 | ecosystem: Host-associated > Mammals > Digestive system > Stomach > Rumen...
TAGCTGCAGGTGGATATACAGCTGTGGCAATTGGTGGTTTAACTGCTTGTTTAACTTATTGTATTTTTGGAATTATATTCAAATATATCCCTATTTCAAGTCTTTATAAAGTAATGCCAAAAGCATTGATAGGTTCAATAACAGTAGTTATTGGTATTAACTTAATGGGTTTTATTGCAGGATATATTGGAGACACAGGGAATCTTGGTGTTTGTATTGCTTTAATTACTGTATTAGCAATAGCACTTTCAAGTCACTATCTTAAAGGTATGTGGTCAATGTTTCCATTTTTAATTGGTACTTTAGTTGGTTATATTATTGCAATTCCTTTTGGATTAGTTGATTTTTCTAAATTTCAAAACATTCATTTCTTTACTATACCAAATTTTGCTTTTACACATTTTTCTTCCGTAGAATTTACTACAATTCTTCCAATTATAGTAATGTATATTGCTTTTACAATTTCAGCAATTTGCGAATGTATTAGCGATCACAGTGCTCTTGGAGGTATTATCGGTAAAGATTTATTTGATAATCCTGGTCTTTCTCGAATTTTTATTGGTGAAGGACTTGCTAATATAGCAACATCTTGTTTAGGTGGGCTTGGTGCCTGTTCATATGGAGAATCTGTAGGAACAATTGGTTTTAGTAAATGTGCCGCAACACGAGTTACTTTTGGCGCAGCTATTTTAATGATTATGTTAGGTTTTATTGAGCCTGTTCAAGCTTTTATTGCTTCTATTCCATCTTGTGTAATTGGTGGAGGAACAGCTTGTGTACTTTATGGGTTTATCAGTGCTTCAGGTATTAAACTTCTTAAAGATGTTGATTTAAATGTTTCTAAAAATTTAATTCTTGTTTCAGTTGTCTTATCTCTTGGTATTAGCGGAATTGTAATTGGTGGTTCTATTTTTAATATTTCTGGAACTGCACTTGCCCTTGTAGCAGGAATTATTCTTAATCTTATTTTAAAAGATCAAAAAAATGAAGTTAATTGATTTAATTGGATAGAGATATGGAAAATTAACAGTTGTTTCAAGATCAAATATAAAAAAAAATAATAAAATTTATTGGAATTGTATATGTGATTGTGGTAAAGAAACTATTGTTTCTGGAAATAATTTAAGAACTGGTAAAGTTATTAGCTGTGGTTGTGCTCATCAAAAAGCAAAATTAGAAGATTTAACAGGTTAGCATTTTGGTGATTTTACAGTTTTAAAATTAGATGACACACAAGATTATGTCCGTATACATTGGATTTGTCAATGCAATTGTGGTAATGTAGTATCAATACAGGCTTGTCATTTAAAATCAGGTAGATAGTTAAATTGTGGATGTAAAAATAATGTTTCTAATGGAGAAAATAAAATAAAAGAAATATTGTTAAATAATAATATTTCTTTTAAACAACATTATTATGTTAATATTGATAATAAAAAATATTATTATGATTTTTATATAAATAATCAATATTTTATAGAATATGATGGTAGCCAACATTTTTATTATAGAAAAGATGGTACTTGGAATAATAAAAATAATTTTATCAAATTACAAGAAAATGATAATATAAAAAATCAATATTGTTTAAATAATAATATTCCACTTATTAGAATTCCATATATAATATATAAAACTTTAAATTTAACAGATTTATAGTTAGAAACAACAAAATATCTAATTAAGGAGTAACCAAATGAATAAGCGTTTAATTTCTTTTCTTCTTTGTTTTATTCTTATATTTTCTCTTTCTATTACAGCATTTGCTTATACTGATATATCTAAAATTCAACCTGATAATTATAATGGAACTGTTATAATAGTTGGTGATACTTATTATAATTATCCAAAAGAACAAGTTACAATTATTCAGAAAGATACAAAAACGAATACTACTATTGTAATACCTACTTTTATTCCAATTGTTGAAGAATCAACAATAAATAACGATAATCAATCAGCAGATGAACAATCAAAAAATGAAGATAAAACTCCGCAAGAAGGTTCTTATGCACCAACTAAAATAGCTGAAGATATTTTCATTCTAGTAAATCAGGCGCGAATGGATGCAGAAGTAAATACTGTTTCTTATAATAATAAAGAATTACAAGACGCAGCTGATTTACGAGCTAAAGAAATTGTAGAAAAGTTTGCGCATGATAGACCTGATGGAACAAGTTGCTTTACAGCATTTCCTGGAGATTATGTTGTTGCTGGAGAAAATATTATCCAAGCTGATGAACCAATAGCAACAGCAAATAACTTGATGAAAAGTTGGATGGAATCAGAAGGGCATAAAGCTAATATTCTAAATCCTGACTTTACTCAAATGGCCATTGGAATTTATGAAAAGGATGGAGTAGTTTATGCAGCCCAATTGTTCATAGGATGATATTTTAACAATATTAAATTTTTTTTCTGAAACATATGATAATTTATCAGAAGAAGAAAAAGATAAATATATTAATGCATTATGTAATATAACAATACACACTGATACTCCAGAAGAGTTTGATTTTGAAAATTTTAAAAATTAGTTAAATAAAAAAATATAGGGGAAGTAAATAAATACTTCCCTTATTTGATTTTTTATAAAAAATTTGCTCGCAAACTGGTCGGTCGCAGCATATCGCTATCCAAAAATAAAATACCATTTGGAATTTTTTTTACCAAAGTGGGCAAAAATTATAAATCTTATAATTATAAATCACATATTTTTTATAGATAGGAGGTCTGTAATTATATGAACCGAAATGTAAAGATTATACTTTGCATTACCGCTATTATAATTATAAGTATTCTATTCTGCCTTAATGTTTTTGCAGAAGACAACCCCTAGTCTTTTGCCACCGAAGCGGTAATGATTGACCCTGAACTAAAAATATTAGTATAGAGTCGCTCTTCACCAACGCCAAGTGAAGAAGAGACAACCTGGCTTGTGACAGAATGTCGATGCGAGGTGTCTGAAAAATTTATATGGGATTATTTGTTAGAAAGATTAGATAATGAGAGATTAGTAGCTGCTATTATGGGATATTTTTGGCGTGAAAGTGGACTTAAATCAAATGCTATCCCAAGATGGTTTAATACTGATTCTTATTATGGCGGCGATTGTAGTGCCGAATATACAGCTATAATTGATGATGGACTGAAAGATGGTTCAACAAAAGAGTTATTTTTAAACAAAGATAATAAACGATGTGGTGGTTATGGTTTAGGACAATGGTTCTAGCAACACTACCTAGAAGAATTATATAATTTAGCATAGCGTTGCAACACTTCAATAGGTGATGTACAAATGCAACTAGATTTTATGATTTGGAGTTTACAACATCAAACTCCAAATCTTTGGAAAGAGTTTTAGGAGCATCCTGAATACTCAGCTTTCCAATTTGGCAGAAGAATTGGCTACTTTTATGATGGCGCCGGAGAAACTGGTGTTGCAGTAATAGAAAGTTAGGCTAATGAATACTATAAAAAATATGGAACTGGAAAATAAAACCAGTTCCATATTTTTTTTATAATTTTATCTATTCTTTTTTTTCTATCTTCTATGCTATTAATGTGCAAAAATTAATTATTTGACGTTTTATGTCATCATTTGGATTTCTTAGATAAGCATATTCTAAATATCCAATACTTTTCATATAATTATTTAACTGCCAATAAGCAAGACCTATTAAATAATAAACAAAATAATTTTTTATATCATAATTACCACACCATTGAGCATCTTTACAACGCTCAATTGCAATTTTTCCTAAATCAATTACTTTATTAAACTATTTTAAATTATAATACATTTCCATAGCTTCAAGATAGTTATCAGCAAATGAGTCACAAGCTAATCTACCTTCTAAAAAAAACTATTCAGCTATTTTATAATTTTTATTTTTATAAGCATTTCTAGCTATACCATTAAAACATCTTGCAATTTCAAAATTTTGTAAATTATTTGGATGAGATAAAATATATTTATAATGATTAACTGCTTTTTCAGGCTCATTTCTAATTTCATATTCAATAGCTAACTATAGTCTCATAATCCAATCATCTGGATACTCTTTTAGGTCTTCTTCGCATAACTCCATATAATTATTTTCACGTTTTTTAGAGTAATGCCAGACTGCTATATCTACTGGATTACATGCTTCCATATAGAAGCGTTTTTCACCATCATCTTTACATATTGCCTCATGAACAATATTAACCCAATGAGTCCATTCTTTACTATGAAGGCGATATTCTTTAATAGTTCTTATAATATTACCATTTTCATCTAAATCTCTATGGTAATTATACATACCTCTACTAAATAAAGGGTCCCAAGCACTTTTTACTTTTTCTACCCAATCAAGTTCTCTTATCTCTTCATCTAAGTCTGCCATAAAGAATATGTCTGTTTCTTCTGGAATTAATTCCATACTTAAATTTCTAGCTTTATCATATCTCCATGGAGTTACGGTCTACTAAGAGATAATTAGATTATTTCTTTTTTTTGTTTCTTCTTGTAAAAATTCCCAAGTTCCATCAGTAGACCCAGTGTCTAAAATACAAACATAATCAGCTAAACCAAAACTATTTAACCATCGTTCGACATTTGGACGTTCATCTTTACATATCGCATAAACAGTTAATATTAAATTACTACGAATTTTCTACCAATTTAACTAACGTAAACCTATTTCAACATATGTTTTTCCTCTAGAGTAATATTCCTCTGTATAAATTTCATTAGGATTTTTAAGCCAAAAAGTCCAAGGTTTTCTTCCAACATAATGCATAAAATAGCAATTTTTATCTAAATCTTCAATCTAAGACTACTAAACATAAGGAGGAAAAATATTATAATACTTATTAAGATGTAATTCTTTCTTTTGAGGCCAATCTTTATAATAAAAATTTAAGAGTTCTTGGTCAGCAAAAACATAGTCAGGTAAATCTTCTTTTTTTAAAGATTGTGCATATTTTAAAATATTATTAAATTCTTCTTGCGAAGGTTCAACTACTAAACAACCACTATTAAAATGATCCCAACCTGGCCATAAATTAAAATATTCTCCATCAAGCGCAGCTGTCATATGCTTTTTGGTAAATAGATGGTCAAGATTTTTCATAAGCATAATATCAGCATCAAGAAAAACAATTTTATCAAACTATATTAAATTAAAAATTCTAAATTTAGTCCAACAATTTTTCCAAGTTACTGCTAAAGCTGGATTTTTTTTCTTATTAAATTCATATATTTCTTCTGTAATAGGAATATAGTCAACTATTTCATAAGTTACATTTTCTAACTAATTTAATAATTCTAAAACTGCATTAGATACGTTTTTAGTTACTAAAACATGTAAAGGATATTTTGTTTTAACTGCTTTCATACTTTCAACTAATAATACTATTCCATATGAATAACTATCATTAGTTAATAAAGAAACATAAGAGTAATTCTTTTTCATATGTTACTCCTTTTTACTCACTATTTTTTTTAATTATAATATATTTTTATTTTTTTGTCAAAAAAAGAAAAAAAAGGAAAGATTATTAATAATCTTTCCTTTTTAATATTTTATATTAAGACTCTGGTGGAGGAGCAATTGTAACATTACCGCTTGTATCAACAGTAAATCTAAATGTCATATAATCATTTATACTGCCATTAGGTACTGTGATATCAAAATATCGAGTACCACTGTTTGGAGGAGTAAGAGTAACTCCATTTACATAAATACTTCCAACTCCATTACCTGACCCAGCTGTTGCAGTAGCAAAATTATTATTAGTAGGAGTATAACCTGCTGTAGTAATTTTTGCAACAGCAGTAACTGTTCCTCCTCCTGTAAAAGTAATTTCAACTCCAGAATTATTTGTAGTAGAACAATTTGCATTAGTTGCTGTAGAATAAGTACAGGCTCCAGAACCTCCTGTAATTGTTACAGAACCTGCGGCTGCAGGAATATAGGTTCTAGTTGCACTACTTCCTACATTTAATCCTGCAGCTGCAATTACTGTAGCATTGGTATGTGCAGCCATAACACCTGCTCCATTGCTATACTAAGTAATTGCTCGTGTAGCTGTTCCTACCGCTTTTGCATCAATATAATAGCTAGTAGCAGATACAGAAGTATTCATTCCAGTTACTGTAATTGTATTGGTAGTACTGCCACTTAAAGTTCCTCCTGTAAAGGAAGGACTAACAACAGGTACATAATAATTCTATCCAGCAGCTACTTTTATAGTTGCTGAAGCATTAGACTTTTTATTACCAGTAGTTAAATAACCTGCTGTAGTAATACTTGCAGTTCCAGTGGCAGAATAAGTTGGTGTATTTGCTCCTGGGTCAATTGTTAAAAAGTTAGTTCCATTAGTCCCACTTGGCTATGTAGTCGTAAAACCATAAGTGCTAGCATTATTAATTGATACACTAGGAGTTACAGTAACCGCACTTAATGTCACACTAGATGAATAATCTCCATTAGCAATAGCACAAGATGCAGTAGATAAGAAATAACCATTCCCTGGAACAATTACTGTATTTCCAGTAGCAACTAAGTTCGCACTAGTATATGCATTAAGGCTACCAACAATCAAATCACCTTCATTATTAATACCACTAGATCCACTAACTAATTCATTACTAGACTAAATATTAGCTTCTTCTGGGATGAACTATCCAAGATCAACCATTAAATTATCTACATAACCACTATTAATATATAATTTACCGCCAGAATCAAGAATTGGCATTGCATTAGATTCTGTTAAATTAAGATATGTAGTTCCAAGACTAGGAGTATTTGAAAATATTGCAGGAGTAATACTACCAGCAGAAGTCCAGCCTGCAGTCCATGAGGTATTACCACGAGTTACAGAAGAACTACTTCTACGATATACTGCAATAGTCTAAGGACTAGAAGAAGTTTTAGATAAAGCTTCAACTTCATCATCAGTTAATTTATAAGTATTTCCAGAAATTTTATATCTTCCATAACTTTCTGAGGTATATGTAGCTAACTATGCGCTTGAACAATATCCTGCTAAAGTATTATAAGTATCTGTTCTAGATGAAGTAGTTGCAGTTATTGAAGAAGTTTTAATTTTCCAATATTCAATACCACCATTATTTTCATTTTCATGATTTGCTACATAACCAGCAGTATTAGAGTATTTTGGGGTAATTGTCACACTACTATCATTAGAAGTACCAATATTAAAATAGGTATCTAATCCAGTATTTGTATAACTAGTAGTAGGTGTAACAGTAGCCATTTTATTAATAGTAATAGTTCTATTTGTTGGATAATATCCTCCATATACTGTTACTGTCTAATCATTATTACTAGAAGTTACATTATTAGTAGATAATGTAGATTTTTTAATATAATAAGACTAAGTTGCTGTTGCCGAACGCTAACTAGTAGCATTAGAAGAAGTAATTGTTGTGCTATCTACAGGAGTGTATCCTGCTGTAGTAGTTTTATGTGTAATAGCTGCTCTTCCTACTACGCCATTTCCTGCAGCAGTAATTTTATAATATCCTGATGCAGCACTTGTTTGTGTAGTAATATCAATTATATCAGAAGTATCATAACTTGTTCCATTATAATATCCATTATTAGATAAACTAGCATAACCAGCGCAAGCAGATAATCCTCCTCCAGTGTACGTAGTAGCACTCTATTGTATTGAAAAATAATTAATTGGAATAGTATTAGAAGCAGTAGGTAAATTTCCAGTCTAAAACCATCCTGCTTTAGTTATTTTTGAACTACCAGTAGCAGTGCCCTAGACTGCTAAATAATAACCATTAGTTGGTTCTGTAGTTGTCCCCGCTCCTACTATAGAAGAAATATTTATTCCACCATTACTGCCATCAGTAGAAGAAATAGAAATTGTTGCAGTAGCAACATTTCCTGTAGCTATACCAGATGTAATTGGTAAATAAGTAATTTCAGATGTATTTGTTCCTACTGTATAAGTTGCAGTAGTAGCCACATAATTTGATGTTGTACCATAGCCTGCTTTTGAGACTTGTGGCATAGCATAAATTAAATTCTCTGCTGCATTAGTCTAAACTGATATGAAATATCCTTCTTCTGGGGGAGTAGTTGTAGCAGCAGATGCTCCTACATTAATCGCTCCTGTCTATAATGTTGTAGATGTACGATTAATAGTTGGAGTTATTTTTGCAGTACCAGATATATTTGCTTTAAGATTAATTTGTGGAACAGTGACATTTTTTAACTATGTAGTGCCATTTACTGTATTATATACTGTATTATTTATCCAACCAGTTTGAGATACTGATAAAACTGCAGTTCCAGATAAATTAGCATTACCAGTTATATCAAAATTATTATTTGTTGAACTATAAGTATATGTTAAATTAGAAATATCTGCACTTGCAGTTGCTGATAGATTGACAATTGAGCCACGAGCGCTCATATATATATCAATATCTCTATCGACATATAAATCTCTTGTAGATAAAGTTAAAAGAGTATTTTCTTGTTTATCTAAAGTAAAATAACCTCTATATAAAGTTTCGTCATTAATATTTAAAGTTGGCATATAACTAATTCATCTCCTTTTTATCCCATATTTTTAGAATAATTAAGAGAGTGTATAACTACCATCATAGGTTGTAATGGTACCAACTAATTTATTGCCATCAGAATTATACGCCTCATATCCACTAAGAATGTTAGCATTTCCAGCATTTTCATAACTTAAATCATCAGGAATTAATGTTGCTAAACTAATCTAAGTATTTGGATGGTATCCAGCATTAATATATAAATATCCATCTTCTGGAACAACAGTGGTATTATCAATATAACCCTCACGAGATGAACTACCACTAGTAATTGTACCATGCCCAAAATTAACTGTAAAACCAGTAGATGGCACATATCCTTCAGATACAGTAACAGTACCTTGTTCAAGGCTAGAAACTGCTGTAGCTGTATTTAAGCTAATATATTTAGTTTCTGATACAGAATTCTATGAATCTCCTGTATTAACCCAACCCGCCGTTCCTACTGTTGCAGCACCAGAACCTTCAATTTCAATATAATATCCTGAAGGGGCGCTATTTTCTACGCTAATAACTACTCCACTTGCAGTTCCTGATGCGCTAACAGAGCCAGCTCCTGAAGTTAATACGCCACTAGTTACTGGAATATAATAAGTAGCTGTAGAAGCATTAGTTAAAATAGAAGCATTAATTGCACTTATATTATCAATATAACCATTATTTGAAATTGTTTTATTTATATTTGCTGCATTAAATGTTGTGCTAGGAGCAGTAAGATTAATAGGAATATAATAAGTATCAATTCCAGAAGATAATTCAGATGGAGTTAAATTCAAACGAACTTTTCCAGTTATATTTTCTGTACTAGCTGTAGCAGTTGGTAAAGTTGCCTACTAAGAAGCTGTGACCATAACCTCTCCAGAAGGAAGTGGAATATAATATAGACTAGAATTACTTGTAGTATTTGCATTAGCTGCAATTTGAGTATCAGCATCTAAATATCCTTCTTTAGTAATTATTTTATTTATATTAGATGCTGTGAAAGTAGTTGCTGGTGCATTAGCAGTAATTGCTAGATAATATTCATTTACGTCTTCGGAATCAGTGGTTGGAGCAATTGTTAACTAAGTTTTTTCATTAATGGCGCTAGCTGTATTTGCAATAGTTGGTGCACTTGCCTATTGAGAAGCGCTTACCGTTGCAGTAGCTTTTTCGCCAGCGTTCATCGCATTAATAATTAATGTACGAGATTCTTCATATCCTGCACCAATACTAATAATTTTTGTTGCAGTTGTAGAAGGAGTAATTGCGCTACCGCTTGTAATTGTATTAGAATCTAATTGCATTGTAGATTGTGCAATTGTACCTACTTGTACATCACTATCAGTAGCGGCTCCAAGACCTGCAGTTGTAGTCCAGCCTGGAGTAGTATAACTAGTAATACCTGTTAAAGAATTACTTAAAGGAAAAACACCACCATTTACAGTTCCTACTGTTACAGGATTTGTTTTATCTGTAATAGTTAAAATTGGACTTTCTGCTGCGGGGGTAGTAAATTCAACAACAATATTTTTATCTACAAATTTATTTTCAGTTGATAAAATAGCAGTCTAAACTCCTGCTTGTGTTGCAGTTGCGGTTAATTTAAAAGCTCCGCCAACTATATTCATATCTGCCATAAAAGGTTTATCTCCTCTCGCATTAAATTATAGTTCCTGTATACACAGGAATAGTAATATCCTATGTGCCATCAAAAACATATTCTTGATTAGCTCCAAAAATTAATCTATGTCGAGGTTCCTCAACAAAATAAAGTTCATTTTCATTAATAAGCCCAGCTGTTTGCATTTCTGTAAAAGCTTGAGCAGAAGTAACACGATTAATAATTAGATTATTAATAGGAGTACTCTAAGTTTTAGTAGCCATATTGTATTACTCCTTTCTTATTATAAAGATATAAAATTATTTTTTTCATGTAATTATCGCTCCATTATAAATGGGAATATCGACATTAAAACTAGAAATATAAGTTCCAGATGTTGCATAATATGAACCCACATAAGTGACTGTCTATACTTCTGTTGGAACAGGAGAAACTGCTAAATCTCCTAAAGTATATTTTCCTCCAACAGCAAGCGTCTAAGTAGTACTATTTGGAATTACTGTAACAGCAGGCACTGTTTGAAGGCTATATGTACTTGTTGTTGCGCTTGAATGAACATAACCTGCAGTAGTCTATAAAACAGAAGCTGTAATAACGCCTAAAGAGTCAACATTAATAGTTGGTGTACTTAAATCTACATATTCAAATGATCTATCAACTGCACCAATCTATATAGAGCCTAAACGCTAAGAGCCAAAATATATTGCCATATATTATCCTCCTTCACGCGGTTGAGCTGGCTTCCCAAACATTAATAACGCATTGTGCAGTCTCTAAATTAAAATCAGAAATTTTTAAATATGTTGTTGATATACGGTCGCCATTTTCATCAGCATAAGCTTTTTCTGCTCCATATGAATTTAAAGCTACACGAGTACCAGTTGAGCCACCTTCACCATCAGTGTCTATATAAAAAAGACTTTTGCTTGCATCAAAATACATATAACCTTTTTTATAAGTATTTGGAAGGCCATTATATTCATACTTATTAGTTGTTGGATTAAGAGTTTTACTATCAATATTATTAAATATTTTAAATAAAGCCATCTCTAATGAAACTCCTTTCCTTAAATATTAAAAAGAAAAAATGGGAAAATTGTAAAATACAATTCTCCCATAAAAATAATAATATAATAAAAAAATAGGATAATCTTATGAGAAGATTATCCTATATATTATTTCAATTTATGATTGAAAGGTATCTTACTCTTTCATATTAAAAATAAAGAATAAGATAAATAAATTAAAAATATTTGTCCTTTTAATTTATTAAGACATAAAACTTAAACATCCACCCTGACATTGGTATTTTTTAAAATATTCACAATTTAAACATTTTTCATCATTATGTTGTTCTACTAGAGTTTTAAACTATTTTAAAAAATAATTATTTATTTCTTGTTCCGAATTGAATTGTGTTAAATCAATAGGTTTTTTTACACCAAAACAGCTTATTCCAGTTAAATTTGGCATAATGTCAAGAGCTGGAGGGAAACAAACAAAACGTTCAATTCTGCCATTATTAAAACATACTTCATTTAAAAATTTTAATTCTTCTTTAGTAAAAAAACATATTGGGATATGATTACAATCAATTCCTATTTTTATTTTCTTCTACTAAGCAGTTTCAATAAATTTTAAAAATAAATTTTTTCCATTTTGGTAATAATCAAATTTATTTATATTAATATTCATTGATGCAGGGCTTACATAACTACATCTAATTTTTGTAAATCCAAATACATGTGCAATATCAAAGATATAATTAAAATCTGACATATTATTATATAAATTAATTCCTATAGTAATCTAATTATTTATTAATTTTAAATTATAGAATATTTTAAGATTATTTATTAATAAATTAAAATCATATTTTAAAACATCAGGCTCATTTACATTAATTAATAAATGCATAATTTTAAATATCTAAATAAAATCTTGTAAATAAATTCCATTAGTAAAAGTACATGGCATAGGTAGATTTTCATTAATACTAAATTTTATTATTTTATTACTAATATCTAAATATTGCGGATGTAAAGTAGGCTCTCCTCCTAATAAACGTATTGGAGTTTTATAATTTATTTTTTTGATCCATAATAAAATATTATCTAACTATTCTAAAGTAATATTCTATTTATTATTTAAATCATTATTATTATCTTTTGCAAAACAATATTTACACTATAAATTACAATGATTTGTAATATATATTTTAGGCATAAATTAATTCTCTCTTATATTATATAATTTATTTATATTTATATTATCATTTATATAATACATATCTAAATTAGATGAATATATAACAATATCTCTTATAATATCCTAAGTAGGCATTTCTCGTCCAACTAATTTAAAATATTTTATATCATTTTCAAATAATTTTAAATCCTATGGACGAACAATAATTAAATCTTCAATGTTATCTTTTTTATTTAAAGTTGCATTTTTCCAACGTGGACATTTTATTTCTCTAAGATCTTTTAATGAAGGAGCAAGCCAATGTCGTGTACCATTACAGGTATTAAAACAAAAAGAACTTACAAGAAGAGAATAATCAAAACATTTAGGAAGCTATTTTATCGCAGTTAAATTTCTATTAAAAGGAAAATATAAAACAAATCCATTAAATAATTCTTTATATTTTTCCGCATAATTATAATAATCCTCTAAAGTTAACTACATAGTAATTGAGCCAATAATTTCTAAAGTTGGATCGATATCTCTTATAAGCTATGCTTGCTCAATTGAACCAACACAAAAAATTTTAAACCCTAAATTAATATAATATTCTAATAATTTTTTATCCATTAAAATATTTGATTTTTGCTATAACAATAACATTAATTTATTAGGAAATATTATATTAATTTTTTCTATTTGATTTTCATATTCTGTTCTTGAAATATTCCATAATTTTAATTGTGAAGGTATATTATTATGAATTATATCATAATATTTTGCTGCAATATAGTCTTGAGGATAAGGACAACAGTATATACAATGAATTTGAATATTTTTATAATATATTTTAAGAAATTTAATTAAATTAAAATCAAAATTATAAGGAATTTCAAATTGTCTCATTATTGCGTAGTAGCTGCAGCCCAGCCACATCCTCCTGTTGATCCTCCTCCGTCACCATATCCACTACCAGACATTCCACATCCTCCATCTCCGCCATAAAAGTAAAACTAAGTTCCATTACAACTGGTCTAACTGCCTCCACAATCTCCTCCCCCACCTTGACTACAATCGGCAGGAGCCTAATCTCCTTCATCACTACATTCACAGCTTGCTTCACAGCCTACATTACAAGAAGTATTACAATCATTACATCTATTAGAGTTAAGTTTATAGTTATTAATTTGCGTCTATAATTGATCCATTGCACTTTTTGTTATTACAGGCTAACCAGAAATGTTACTTACACTAATTAAAGAAAGAATCTTATTATATAATGACTATAAAATAGGGTCATTATCTTTTACATTTGTAACAATATCATCTACCGTCTAAGTAGTTTTATAAATTCTATATGGACCTTTAGGATCATACCCCATTGTATTACCTGCATAGTATCCAGAGCCACTTCCATAATAACCTCCATAATAATTTTCATAGCAACTATTATTATATTCTCCATAATAAGAATTACAATTTCCATAAGGATTTTCAGTTTCAATCTTTTCACTACACTAATAGTATTCTTTATACCATTTTTCTACTTCACGTTTTACTGCTGGATTACGAGTTCCATATTTTCCATAATCATAAATATTTTTTAAAACAGTATAAATTCTATTCCAAAACGTATCTGTTACTGGAGTTTCGTTTTGAGTAATTGGAGATAAAGAAGCATCAATAGGATTATCTTTTACGCATTGACCATTAAGTTTACAAAAAGTCTAAGCAGACCAACAAACTTGCTAACCACAGGAAGACTAAACATCAAAAGGCCCACAATAAGTAATATCAGAATAATAATCATTTTGATGACAACTAGAATAATTTCCATCCATTCCACATATCTATTGCATTGAAATAGATGCAGCATCACAAGCCATTTTTTTTACCTTCCTTTCTTAATGTTTCTTCATATAAATTTAATATCATATTATTTAATATAGATAATTTATAAATTATCTATAAATAAATACAACGAATTTTTGTTCTTTTATGCATATTTTTAAATAAATAATAATTATTTGAAGGACATAAAGCCTTAAAAGAATAACAATAAGTTTTTAATTTACAATTATAACATTTTAAAGGTTTAATTATGGGAATATTTTTAATATATTTTTTTAATAATTTAATATGTTTTGTTTTACTGATTCCATTATTTAAATCTCCAATAAAAAACATATTTTTATTATTTAATGATGTTTCTTGCTAACAACCATAAATCTTTCCATCCCAACCAATAGAACAATTAGTTGTTCCTAATCCACATCTTAAGCAAACATCACTTTTCTAAGGATTGGTATTTAAAAAATTTGAACAATTTTTAAATACATCAAAAAATTCACTATACATATATTTTTCATGTTTTAACTATTTCATTAACTAATAATAAAAAATTTTTTCTAATTGCTATTCTAATTCTTTTATTTCCTACTTTGACCATTCATGCCTTTCATCTATGCACATTGCAAAAAAATGAAAGCCTAAAGACTCGGCATATAAATAATTTTCAAATAAATAATTAATAGTTGGTGCATAACCAGTCATTCTAAATTTTGCTCTAGGAACTTTTTCTAATAAATATTTAATATTTTTTTCAATTAATTGACTACTATTAGTACCATTTCTACAAGGACGATTATAACATTGAGTATATTCAGCTCCATCAATAGAACATAATACTCCAAAATTATTTTCTGATAAAAAATCAATTATTTCTGGAGTTAATAAAGTACAATTAGTAGTAATCCCTAAAATAAATAAATCATTATATTTCTATTTAATATAATTTACTAATGGTTTAATAATTTTATTAAACATTAATAAAGGTTCTCCACCAAAAAAATTAATATTTGGTTTTTCATTTTTATTTTCTAATAAATTATTATTTTTTTTAAACTAATAATTCTAATAACACCAGTCTACAGCCTGTTTAGCAATTTCTAATGACATATAATGAGGATGCTATTCAACAAAACAATATTTACAAGCTAAATTACAATCATCAGTTACATTAAGCATAATATGAATAGGATAATGGTATTTATTTTTATATTTAAACATTTTTATTATCTTTTATCTTTCTTTTTATTCATTTATTAAAGGCACATAAAGACCTTCTTCATTTTCTGTTGTTAAAATACTAAGAGCATTTCCTGCTTTAGGTGACACTCGTACACCAACATAATTATCAACACTTCTCCAAATACCATTATTTCCTATACTTATAGGATATAACATACTATTTTGTGAATAAAGAATTTTATTATTTAAATCAATTATAATTAAAGGAGAAGATACAGAGTTTGCAATTCTTCCAGCAATATTATCAATATCACTATCAGAATTAACACTTTCTCCAGATAATATTTCATTAAAATTATTTAAATTAACAGGTGCACAAGAAATACTAATATTAGTATTGTTATTCCTAGCGTTTGATTCAATTCTAGTTATTAAAAAATAAATATTTTCATTTTTTAAATAACAAAGTTTTCCATTCTAAAACTATACTCTTAATTCATTTATTGCATTTATTAAATTCTAACCATTAATATCTTCTTCTTTATATAATTTATCAATATTTTTTACCCATGCTTTAAATGTAGAAGTCTATGAAACTAAACCGCAATTCTATAAAGTTTTTCCTTCATCAGAGTTATTAGTAATAGTAGACCAGCTATCATTTACACTATTATATCTATAAATGAATTCTCCAGGAGTAAAAACATAAGATAAATCATCTTTATTAGCACTTTCAGTTTTTTCAAAATATATTAAATCATTTTCTACATCTATTATTAAAAGATTCGCATTAACTCTTGTCTCTAAATTATTTAATATATTTTCAGCATAAACACTTGTAACTTCTGATGGAACCGTTCTAATAGTTTGATAATTTGAATTAATGTAATTAATTAATTTAATTTCATAATATATTATTTCATTATTAGATGAACGTCCAAGTTTTATATCTGTCACTAAATATGTTAAATCTCCAGATATAATATAACTAGATTTTTTATAATTAAGAAAATTATTAACTAAATTCTATAAGTCATATGTTAAAAAAGTCTCTGTCATAGAATTTGTAAAAGACGATAATGATAAAATATAACTATTTTTATTTAAATTATGAAGTTTATTATTATTTTCACTATTAATAGCTGTAGTAGCTTCTGGGATAGAACCATTATAATTATTTAAATTAATAATATTAGACATTATTGGAACGAGAATATTATTTGTTAATCCAGTAAAAGCAATTGGATTAAATTCTTCTGGTCGAATATTATTAATTTTAGGGATATTAGGGGCATCTTTTAAATCATCATAACTTATACCCGATACATTAGATGACATTTTACAATAAGCTACCTAACTATTTAAATCAAAAATCCAAGTTTGAACTTTATTACTATCAATTGATATTTTATCTAATTCACTTTCAGCTTCCTCTGCTGTAGCACCAGCCCCATTATTATTATAATTAATTCTTTCATAAGAAACACCATATACAGGGGCTAAGTCAAAACGATAATAGACAACTAATGGGCCATCATATTCTGTATGCACATTTAAAACAAAAAAAGCTCCACTTCTTGTAACAAAAAAAGTTGGTATTTTTGAATTATTAAAAGCCATTACTGCGCTATTAAGCTCATTTGTCAAAGACATATTTGCTTTATTAAAACCGCGTACATAATTATCAGAACTTCCAAAATACTATAATTTTATATTTTCATTTTCTAATTCTTCTTGCGTCCATCCACTAAACTAATTTAAAGTGCCTAAACTTACATTTGATAAATTAATCACTTTTGAAACTTTGGCATTATTAACATCTAATTGCCCAGTAAAAGCAACCTAATTAAATTGAGTAGGTCTTTCACCATTTACATTAGGAATCTCAGGAGCATCTACTAAACTATCATAACTTCCTGTAAAAGCTACTTCTTTTAAACTTTTTATTTTTCTTTCATCATTAATTGTTTCATAAGAATTACTTTCATTATCTGTATCTTCAGGAAGTTTTGGAGCATCATTTATTTCATTATATGATAAAGTATCTTTTACCCATTGACCAATTGCATCGCGGTCCCCTGAATCTAATTCAGTAAAAGATATATTATAAGTACCAGCTATTCCTTGATTTTCATCTTTAAGAATATGGTCAACTACAACATATGGATTTGCCATATAATTTCTCCTTCCTCTCATTTATTTATTTATATCTATTTTAACATAAAAAATAAATACTGTCAATTAATACAATTAGGCCATATAAAAAAAAGTAAAAGTACTAGTAATTAATACTAGTACTTAAAAAAAGAAAGAAATAAAAGGAGGATAAATATAGAATTTATTAATTCTTTACTATATTATAGTAAAAAATTTTTTTATTGTCAAGTAAAAAATAAAAAAATTTTTTACTATAATATAGTAAAAAAATAGGAAAAGACCTATTAAAATCTTTCCCTATTTTTTATTTTTCTAAAAACTTTATTAGTTATATAAACTATTTCATTTCCATATGTTGATATAATATCAGCTAATAATTCTTCCTAATCTGTTGTTAGTTGAACATCATAACTAAACATAGCTGCATGCGTTAATTCGTGACATAATACTTTTTTAAATTTGCGGTCATCTAAACCATCAGCTATATAAATCATCATAGTTTCATTATCACAACATCCTAAAGTAAAAGTTCCAGAAGAAGTTAATAGTGTAGGATAGGTTGGCGGCACAATTTTTAACCACCAAACCTATCCATTAATTACAAAATGCATTACTTATTTACTTTGCTTGCGAGCATTTGTAGTTTTTGTGATAATACTTGTTTTTCTTCTGGAGAAGAGCTACGTATCATATCAGTAATATCATCGCCTAAATCAGTCATATATTGCTCTAAATCTTGCATTGATTCAGTATCTTTTACATGATTCATTTTTCCTTCAACATATGTGCGACGACTATTATAAAGTTTATCTTCTCTCCAGTCTTTGTCTCGCATCATATAAGGAGCATATTCCATATAAGGAGTATAATGAGATATATCTCCCATATATTGACGATCGTTTGACGAACGATTATCGTACATTTTACGACCGCCATACATTTTAACTGGATTTCCTTCCATATAATAATTAATATTATTATATGTTTTTTCAGATTCTTCTTCTGATTTTTCCATTGCTTTTATAATTGAGCAATAATACATAGCTTCTTCAAGATCTTTAATCATATCAATTACTTCGCCAAGTTCTTTAGCATTAGTTTTTTTAAGATCTCCTACTTGGTTTTGTACTGCATCAACTAAGCAGCGTTTAATAGCTTTTAATTGTTCCATTTTACGCCACCCTTTCCACTATTACAGAAACATTCTCTGTTTCAATATCAGAATCACCAATATTATTTAAAGAGATTTGAGTGCAGCATCCAGTAGGAACATCAATTAATGTGGCACTTCCAATACTATTAAATTCTTCAACAGCCGCTGGAGTGCTAACTGCGCGAGTAGCTCCTAAAGCCTCACCATTAATTGCAATTGCCATTTCAATAGGAGCAACTGTAGCATCCGCGGCTAGTGCGACATTAAGATGGTATTCAACTCTAAATCTTGCACGAGTCTGAGGGCCAATCCCACGGAGAGTTATAATACCTGAGCCAACTCTCCAAAGAATAGATTGATTACCAGAACTAGTAGCAGATTGAAATAATACGGAGCTGTTTGCCTAAACAGTTTGATTCTAAATAGCTCTCAATTCCATAATTGTTCCCTCCTATTAAGCAATTATATTGCCTGTGCCATAACCATAATAAAATCCATTATTGCAGCCGCATCCATTAGGATTTGGAACAATATAAGCAGGACCTGGGCATGGCTTTAATTGGGAAATAAGATAAGCATTTTGCTCACTCTGAGAAATCTGCCCTTTAAGAGCCTGATTTTCATTAGTAAGAGCAGTAATACGATCTTGAACTAAGAAGTCAAGAATCTGACGAGTATTATTGTTAGCATTATCAATAATATCTCTTGCGCCAGTGGTAATAGCTGCACGATCTGCACAAGCTTCAGTTGCAAGATTATAATTAAGTTGTGCAAAGCTGCTAGCAATGGCTTGATCAGTCTAGCAATTAGCAAGTTGCTGTGCAGATTGCATATTAGATAATTGCTAAGAAAGACCAAAAGTATTCTGCATATTTGCAATAGTATCTGCATTAATAGCTTGAGTAATACTATTAGTATTCTAAAGATTCTGCATACCCATATTGCAAAGATCAGATTGAATAGCACTGGTTCCAGAAGCAATAGCAGATGTTACATTGCCGAAACCAGTTAAAAGGCTGGTATTAAGGTCATAAAATCTATCAGCATTAGATGTCATATTATCTAAACCATAGATTAATGGAGCAGCAGAATTGCCTCCATTATTTCCCCAACCACCATTACCCCATCCGCCCCAAGCGAATAAGAAAAGAAGAATAATCCACCAGCCAGAGCCGCCAAAGAAACCATCATTTCCATAAGCTCCATTGCCAGTTGCGGCTGCGATATCGGCTAAAGAATAGCCATTTTCGTTATTGAACATAATAGTTATGTCCTCCTTTAATATAATATTTTTACGCTATTAAATCAAAGAAAAGAATAATTTTATTTTATTCCTAAACTTTGTTTAAAAGCAGTAAATTCTTTATCAAAGTCTATACCTCTTTGAGTGCAAATATTACGAACAATTTTTTCAATATCTTGAGTATTATTTGCACGGGCTAGACTTAGGAGGTTCTAACTCATAGGATTGTTTTGTTGTTGTAAAAATTCTAACATCATTTGCTAAGGATTTTGATGCATTTTTACCATCTGCATCATTTGCTAAATTGGGTTCATCTAAGTCATTAGAAAGCCTCCTTATAATTAGGTTTGGCTTGCAATGACTTATCTTCTGCTTTTGGAAGCTAATTAATTAATGTAGCAATAGTTGACTCAAATTCCTAACGGGTAACATATTCTTCAGAAACTAATGGAGCTTCTTGTGGAATTGGCTTTAATTCATACATATTAAGTGAGGCTAATCCATTCATATCTATAGATTTAGTATAAATACGCTTATTTGCTAAATCAGGAAAATAAAATATACTACCATCAAAATCAATAGATGTAGCTCGCACTTCTTCTAAGCTAGATACAGGATGCCCTTTTAAAATTGGAGTTTGCTAAAGATATGTTGGTAATTTAGTATTATAAGAATTTGGTTGCTACTATTGATAATAATTATACATTGACAATTTACCTACCTTTTTTTATATTTTTTGGAAATTTTTTTCCATTTTATATAAAAAAATTAGATAAGATAATTTAAAAGTTTTGTCAAAAAATTTTAATATTTTTTTCTAAAAAATAAAAAAAAAAAAAAAAAAAAAAAAAAAAAAAATTTTTTTCTTTTTATTTTTTTTTTTTTTTTTATATCAAAATTTTTTTATTTATTTTTTTTTTAT
>Ga0247611_10004030_pt1 | contig 20888 bp, 10 predicted proteins | sample 177DNAGHGhighgp2_FD_192422 | JGI IMG/M metagenome (GOLD analysis project Ga0247611, IMG submission 192422) | Sheep rumen microbial communities from Palmerston North, Manawatu-Wanganui, New Zealand - 1770 DNA GHGhigh gp2 | ecosystem: Host-associated > Mammals > Digestive system > Stomach > Rumen...
TCTTTCGCCGTCATCCACTATCGCCATGGATGAACAACGGACATATCGTGCAGGATATCTTTTCCTTCAGGATATCTATTATTCTCTGAAGATGAAAAATATCTTTAGAAGCATCGAGAAACGACACCGGTATAAATACGATCTTGACGCGATACTGTCGGATCTTGTCTACGCCCGTATTCTGGAGCCAACCAGCAAAAGGGCTTCGTATGAAGCCGCCAAGACATTCCTTGAGCCGCCAACATATGAAAAGCATGACATCTATCGGGGATTGAGTGTTCTGGCACAGGAGATGGACTATATCCAGTCCGAGGTATACAAGAATTCAAACTTTGTGATAAGCAGAAACAACCGTGTTCTTTACTATGACTGTACAAACTTTTATTTCGAGATCGAACAGGCGGATGAATTCAGAAAGTACGGAAAGAGCAAGGAACATCGTCCGAATCCGCTTGTTCAGATGGGTCTGTTCATGGACGGCGATGGCATTCCGATCGCATTTGATCTCTTTGACGGCGCGTCCAATGAACAGCCATCCCTCAAGCCCCTTGAAAAGAAGCTCCTCCGTGATTTCGGTTTTGAACAGTTCATCGTCTGTACAGATGCTGGTCTTGGGTCAGAAGCGAATCGACGGTTCAATGATGTGAACGGTCGCGCGTTCGTCGTCACACAGTCATTGAAAAAACTCAAAGACGAAGAGCGCGCATCAGCCATGAATGACAAGAACTGGCGGCGCCTCTCAGATGGAAAACCGGTTAAAGACTTTGATAAGATACGGCAAAATCCTGCTGACTATACGGATGAGATTTTCTACAAAGAACGCATCCATGATGGGAGCAGTGTTTACGGACAACTCATGATCATAACTTATTCTCCGGCATATGCGTTATATCAGAGAAATGTGAGGCAGGCACAGATTGAGCGAGCAGAAAAGATGATCTACGATCTTAATGACGCAGCGATTGAAAAAGAAGCTCGCTATGACGGATTCTATGCGGTTTGCACTAACCTGATTGATGACAGTGCAAAAAATATCCTCACTGTCAGTGAAGGTCGCTGGAAGATAGAGGAATCCTTCCGGATTCTAAAAACAGACTTTGAATCACGACCTGTGTATATATCCCGAGAAGACCGAATCCGTGCGCATTTCCTGACATGTTATTTGGCACTCCTTATCTTTCGGTTACTGGAAAAGAAACTCGGAGATGGCTATACATCAAGTCAGATCATGCAAACACTAAGGGATTACAATCTGCTAAGAATTAACGGCGAAGGATACCTGCCTGAATACACGCGCACTCTCTTGACGGATCGTTTACATGATGAATTCGGATTCAGAACAGATTTGGAGTTTGTTCCGACTAGGAAAATGAGATCCATCATAGCTTCTACCAAGAAATAGTTTCGACGCTACAACAGCACACAACACAAAAAACCGCAGCAACCCTTGATACATTTGGGTTTGCTGCGGTTTCACTCTTTTGAAACTGTCAAAGATGGGATTATAACACAAAAAATGAGAAAAATCAATTATTAAATTCAAAAAAGCCTTTCTATTTATTTTCTGCCGGATGATAAGTACTTACCATCTTCTGCACCTGTTCTTTTATGCCGTCCTTATTTTCATACGCTAATTCCATAAGCTTCCCTAGACCGCCTAAGAACTCATCTGTTTCAAACGGAATAGGCTGTCCGATATGAATGAGATCATTGTCAGTCTTCTTAAGTCCTTCTTCGGCCATAAGCTTTTCCTCAAAGAGCTTTTCTCCCGGACGAAGACCTGTATACTCAATCTTAATGTCTACATCTGGCTTATAACCTGAAAGTCTTATGAGGTTTCTAGCTAAATCTGCTATCTTAACAGGGCTTCCCATATCAAGAACGAAGATTTCACCGCCATTTGCATAGGTTCCAGCAAGAAGAACTAAAGATACAGCTTCTGGTATAGTCATGAAATATCTGATTATATCAGGATGTGTTACAGTAACCGGGCCGCCTTTTTCAATCTGGCTTTTAAAGATAGGTATTACGCTACCATTAGATCCAAGAACGTTACCGAATCTTACCGCAACAAACTGAGTCTTTATATTCTTATATACGTTTCCTGTTCCATCTTTGTCAGCATTTTCAACGCCCTCATGGGTAAAGAGCTGCGGAATTTCATTGGCCTTCCCTGCCTTTATCTTTGCATCAAAGCTCTGAATTACCATTTCACAAAGTCTCTTAGACGCACCCATGATATTTGTTGGATTAACTGCCTTATCTGTACTAATAAGAACAAATCTCTCACAGCCATTTGTCATTGCTGCATAAGCTGTCTTATAGGTTCCGATTGCATTATTCTTTATGGCTTCACAAGGTGAATCCTCCATAAGAGGTACATGCTTGTGCGCTGCAGCATGATATACAATCTCCGGACGATACTTCTGAAATACCTGGAATATCTTTCTTGAATCTCTAACCGAACCTATTAATGTCTCAAGCTTTAAATTAGGATATTTTTCTCTTAATTCAAGCTGAATGGAATAGGCATTATTTTCATAAATATCAAAAATAATAAGCTGCTTAGGATTGTGCTTTGCTATCTGTCTGCAGAGCTCACTACCTATACTTCCGCCTCCGCCTGTTACTAAAACAGTCTTTCCGGCTATAAAATTAAATACGTCTGTCATGTCAGCCTTTATTGGTTCTCTTCCAAGAAGATCTTCAATGGCTACATTTCTCATCTGGCTTGCTGTTACCTGTCCAAGTACAAGCTGATACATACCAGGAAGATTCTTTAATACACAGCCTGTTTCCTGGCAGATATTAATGATATCTCTCTTGTCTGCTGCTGAAGCACTAGGAAGTGCAATATATATCTTACTGATTCCATATTTCTTAGCTGCAGCCATTATTTCATCTCTACCGCCAACAACAGGAACCTCTTCAATATATCTTCCCCACTTACTTTCATCATCATCAATTACGCAGGCAACTCTCTCATCGGTATAATCAGATCTGTTAATGTCGCGTAAAATCATCTGACCTGCTGAACCTGCTCCGATAATCATTATCTTCGGAACATCTTTTGCCTTGCTCTTTAACTTTGCCTCATAAATAACCAAGAATAATCTATATGAGAATCTTGCAACTAAAAGGAAAAAACACTGTAAAATGGCACCAAATACATAATATACAAGTGGCATTCTAACAAAAGCCACTGTTACAAATATACAGTTAAATGCCGTTGTGATAAAGCATGCCGCCATTATCCTCATCAGTTCTATATAGCTTGCAAATCTCCATATACTTCTATATAGCTTTAACAGCATAAATACTATTATACAGAACACGGTATATATCGGAGCTGACTGCTTGAACGCATCCAGATATGTTTGATCGATTTTAGTATATTTAAGATCAAAACGAAGTAAAAGGGCTAGAAAATAAGAGAGATTAACCGCTATAATATCGTAAATCATAAGCATAAATAAAATGATTCTATTATTTCTTCGATTTCTTCTATCACCCACAAGACTTCTCTTTGGCTTTTCATCTTCCACAATCTTTTTTCCCATCATTTCTTGCTGCTCACTTAGATTTCCCATAACTATTCCTCTTTCTCACCTATTCTATCAGCAAAGCTTTGGCGGCTTCCTTAGCTATTTCCTTTACATATTCTTTGGTCATTTCTTCATTTACTTATAACCACTTTTCTAAGCAGCTACCGCCGAAACACACTTTGGTACAATTTTACTAAAACGTTATCGTTCAAAATCATAGCATTTTCTTTTACACTTGTCAATACCTTGTTATTTAAAATAATACAATTTTATCATACCAATTTTGCAGACTGGTAAGATATTAATCATCCTCATCATCATAATCATCATAATCATCGTGAAATAAACAAACAAAACTGATAAAACTAATAAGTCTAAAATAATATAATATATAACTGCATATAAAAAACTCCATATGACAAGAGCTTGCCCTCGCCATATGGAGTTTTTCCATATTCTATCTATTCTTATATAATTGTATTTTGATCCATTACATTTTTTTAGCTACATCAAATTATAATTCACTTAACTATAGTTAATTCTAGATTACAAATGTAGCGACCATACAATAAACTACAAATTTCTTTAATTATCTAAAGTTTCCGTAATAGAATACACCTACAGTTCCAGGTCCAAGGTGAGATCCGATAGTTGTTCCAAAGCTCTGAATGCCGATCTTGCCCTTCATCTTTGGGTATTCTTCTTCAAGCTTTGATACAAGAAGCTTTGCCTCATCAAGCATAGCTGAATGATTTACTATCATTACATCATCATATTCCTTTGGATCGGTAATACTTGCTCTTACCTTTTCAAGTGCTGTCTCCATAGCCTTTTTACGACCACGAGCCTTTGTAACTACCTCGATCTTTCCATCATTATCTATGTGCATAAGGGGACAGATATTGAGCATCTTTCCAAATACACCTGCTGTCTTTGATACTCTGCCTCCCTTGATAAGGAAAGTAAGATCTGTTGTATAGAACCAGTGGCAAGTCCTTAATACATTTTCTTTAAGCCACTTGTAATTTTCTTCTATGCTCATTCCCTGATTACGGAGAATTGCAGCCTTTACAGGCTGAACGCCATAACCTGCTGCGCCGGCAAGAGAATCTATAAGTAAGATTTTTCTATCTGGATACTTGTCTGCGAGCATGTCCTTTGCTGTATTTGCTGAGTTGAAGGTGCCTGAAATTCCAGAGCCAAGAGTTATATGAAGAACATCCTTTCCTTCCTTTAAATAAGGCTCCCAGGCGTCTATATACTCTCCTGTACCAACCTGAGCTGTCTTTGAATCGCTGCCATCCTTAAGCTTCTGATAGAACTCATCAAGAGACATTGTCTTCTCAAGATCGTCATTATATTCCTTTCCATCTAATATGTAGTGGAAAAATATTGGCTTTATGTCATACTTCTCATAATAACTTACTGGGATATCTGCAGGTGTACAGCAACTAATAATATACTCACTCATCTAACTTTTACCTCTCTCTTTTCTATAATGATAATTTCTGCCCTTTTTACGAACTCAGTATTTATTTATACATTTTGTAAAATCTGTCTAATTATTTCTACATTCATTCGTTCTTGTCTATCATATTATATAGTTTTAAAAACTATATGTCAAGTACTATTTACAATCTCTATTGCTTTATTTATTTGCTCTGTTTTAGCTTGCTGCGCAGTTCTATTCTTTGTATTTATATTCTCTGTATTTATATTCTCTGTATCCATTGTATTGTATTACCGAGCTTCTTTTACATTAGGTCAAATCGAATAAAAAACAGCTGCGTGAATCCTATGTGCTTAGAAGTATTTTTTATCTTTCACATTAGCTCAAATCGAATAAAAAAACAGCTCCATACGGATTTCTCCGTATGGAGCTGTGAGTTATTTTATTAACTCGGCTCTAAAAGCTTTCGCTTTTAACAACTTATAGCCTTAAATTACTTTCTAATTGTAAGGTTAACTGTTGTTGTAAGAGTCTTCTGAATCATACCATTGTCAAGAACATATGATACTGACTTGATAACAAGTGAGTTACCAACTGATACAGAATCAATCTTGTATGAACCAGCTGCAAGTTCTGCACCGTTGAATACAACCTTGATAGCATCTGAGCCATCGCCTGTTGTTGAATCAGCGATCTTTGTTACTGTAAGAGCAGGAGTTGAATCCTTAACTGTTACTGTAGCATTTGCAAGGAACTTCTTTGTTGTACCATCAACACTGTAAAGAACAGCATTGTATGTTCCAGCTGCCTTAACTGCTGATACTGTTGTTCCATCCATTGTGTAGAGATCCCATACATTATCAGAAGCGTTAGCTACTTCTGTTCCAGCAACCTGGATTGAAGCACCTGAAATTGTTGAAATAGCATTGTTGTTGATTACGAAACCTGTGCTATCAAGTGATACAACTGTGAAAGAAGCACCAAAGTTCTTTCCATTTGTATAATTGCCATTGCTATCCTTTGTTAATACGTTTGTATCAAATGCACCATCAACATTCTGTCCACCAACATTAAGCTTGTAAGAAGCTACTGTTGAAGCAGCCTGACGGAATCTGATTGTCTTAACTTCTACCTTTGTTACACCGTTGTATGTGTATGAGAACTTAAGAGTAACTGTTGCTGTCTTGCCTTCGTCAACACCAGTAACTGTTACGCCCTGGTATGTTCCACCTGAGATAACTGCAGGAACTGCTGAATCACAGTTAGCTGATGTTACAACTTCTGTAACAACTGCTGCTGAATCAACATCTACTGAGTTAGGAGTGAATGATCCCCAGAATCCGAAGTAAGCTGCACCAGCGCCTGTTGAATCAGCTGTGTAGTTAACACCGTTAACCATGCTCTGACCATTACCTACCCATGTATCACAAGCATATGAACCGAAACCTGTGATTGTGTTGTTAGCAACAACTGTGATAGGAAGAACTGCTACTGCTACGTCGCCGTACTTAACGATGATTGAAGCTGAACCAGCCTTAACACCCTTGATTACACAAGATGTTCCGTCGTTACCTACTGCAAGAACGTTAGAATCTGTTGATGAATATGTTACGTTTGAAACCTGATCAGGATATGATGTTGTATCCTTTCCTGAAGCCTTTGCTGCAACCTTGATAGCAACATATGAGCTATTTGCATCTGCTGCTACAACTGATGTAACAGGTGATGAGTAATTTGCTGCTGAGCTATCTGGCTTTGAAGCAACTACTGTGTATGTAGCAGCGCCATAAACTGTTGTTGTCTGTGAAGCTGTTACTGTAGCCTTAGGATCTGATGTGAATGTTGTTACGTTTCCGTTTGAATCATATACAGTGTATGTAACTACTACATCAACTGATGCTGGTTCAATGAAATGTACTGTATTACCACTGAGGTAGTACTTTGTGCCCTCTGTTGCAAGAGCGAATGTGATTGAGTGGCCATCTGCAGCAGCCTCAACAGCTGATGTGATGTCAACGCCATCTGCGTTAAGGAATGTGTATGATACAGGGATACCAGCATAGCTGTTAACGTCTGAATCAACATAACCTGTTACTGTGTTACCAACGAGCTTAGCGATAACTGTGCTTGCACCAACAAGTGAAACCTTAACTTCTTCTGATCCATCTGTTGTTGTAAGAGCGAACTTGTATGTCTCGCCTGAAGCAAGTGGATTGTAAAGAACAACCTTTACAACTGAAGCATTGTCAGCATCGATTGCTACTGACTTGATGTTTGTCTTAACATCCTGGTTAGCGATAACCTGGTATGCAGCGAAAGCTGAGATACCTGTGTTAACAAGCTTAGCTGCAGCACCTGCTGAAGAAATTGTAAGTGCTACTGTGTCTGATGTAAGCTGCTTAGCTTCCTGGATTGAACCACCAGTAACCTTAACAGTGTACTCAACTGATGGAAGTGTAGCTACAGCCTTAGTTGTATCCTTTGTTCCATCAAGTTCCATCATAGTAAGCTTAAGTGTTGCTGTACCAGCATTAACACCTGTGATCTTACCATACTTGTCAACTGTGAAAATCTTCTCGTCTGATGACTCATACTTTACATAGTCTGTAACTACTGGATTACCAAGAGCCTTCTTCCATGTAACGTTGCCGTCAACATCTGTTCTCTTAACTGCAAGGTAGAAAGACTCTTCTACATCAACACCCTTTGTGATGTGTGTCTGAGTTCCCTTACCAAGCTCAACTGATGCAGCGTTCTTCTTAACCCAAGTCTTTGTTGACTTTGTAGCTACGATGTTTCCATCTGCATCTGTAAGTGTTACAGTGATAGTAGCTGTACCAACACCTACTGCCTTAACATAACCCTTACTTGAAACTGTTGCGATTGCTTCATTTGATGAAGCGTACTCTGCTGTGTATGCATCCTTGTCATAGCCCCATGACTTAACATAACGGCCATCCTTAGCATACTTCTCAACTGCTGTACTTCCGTTAACATAGAGAATGAAACCCTTAGAAACATTAAAAGTTACATCCTCAGCCTTAACAGCCTTTGCTGGTAATAAAGTAACTACCATAGCAAGTGCAAGTACAAGAGCGAGCTTCTTGAAAATATTCTTCATATTTTCAATCCTCCTGTTATAATATTTTTCTGCTTTCCATCTATTTGATCAGGAGTAATTCAGCGACCTCTGCGAAAGTAAGATCCTGCGACGCGAGCCCTTAGTCTGCAAGCAAACCTTAGACAGGCAGCCTCTTATTCTCACAGAAGCTTCGCGTCTAAGCTGCAAAACTGCCGGATGTGACACATTTAGCAGCAGCATCCGCATCCTTACTTCTTTCCATTTAGACTTCTAGCGGTACAAATATAACACTTATTTATGTCAAAATAATGTCATAAAATAGTTTTTTTTAGATTTTTTTCTTATTTTGCGCACTTTTCAGCGTTTTTGTAATTATTTTCCTGCATTGTTTGTTCATATTTTCTTCATTTTGTAAAACATAATAATTTATTAGATACTTTTTAATCTACTATTCTTTTATAAATTAAGACCTGGTTTTATTATCTGATAACAAAACCAGGTCTTAATCAAAATCCAGATATAACTTAAATATCAAAGCGAATCAAGAAGTTCTTTATTTATTATTATCTTTGTGGTTGCTTCCCATTCTTTATACTTTACCTCAAAGGCCGCATCTAAGGTCTCCATTATCATTTCAGTCTTTTTCTGAAGACTCAGATTCTCATCCTCGTATCTTTTGCAGAAGAATATGAAATAGCCATCTTCAGTCTCTATTACTTCACTGACCTCATTCTGCTCTAGTGAGAATACTGCTGCCTTAAGTTCATCCTTTACATCTCCAATGCAGGCTGTAATTTCTACCTCGTCCGTATCATCGGATACTGTCTTAGCATAGTTATAAAAAGCTGTGCTTTCATACTTTACGGCTTCTTCGCCATCTTCTAAGGTCTCTTCCTTTTCCTTATTCTTATCAATATCCTCTTTTACGGCCTCTACAGCCGCTTTTCTTATTTCCTTTGCCGACTCGGCAAGCTCAGCTAGCTCTTCATCGCTCATCTTCACTTCGCTTCCATCTATTTCGAATTTCTTCTTAATAAGATAGATGTAATCAAAAACTCCGACTCTTGCCTCTTCTTCCGTGACCTGCTGATCTACATTAAAAGCAATACTCTCATATACCTTCGTCGCAAGCATATTATTATAGTAGGCTTTTTCTACGGCATCCTTTGTAATTCCAAGTCTTGCCATTTCACCATCTGCAAATTTCGAGCTATATTCAGTCACCTTACCGTCAATTTCCATCTGGTCATCCCCGTTTATGGATACGCCCTGCTCATTTGCATGAGCACATACAATAGCTATATACTCCGCCTGCTTTATGATTTCACTTTTCAGCTTGTCCGAATAGCTCTCCTTTTCAGCTCCGCTTCCAATTTCAAGATCAAATACCCCGGCGCCGTAAAGCGCTTTCGCTTCTCCCTTTGAAACTAAGGTATAAAGCCTCATTTCATCAAGAGTCATTTCAATTTTTCCGCCTTCGTAGTCACTGCTTGTAGAAAAGGCTGTTTCTGTGCTAGTGGTGGTCTTTCCTGTGCCGTTTTTGCCATCCGTAGCATTTGCGACGTCTCCGCCATCTCCTCCCTCAGAGCTGTAAACGCCATTTGCTCCTTCTGAATTTCCTTCTTTTCCGCCTGCTATGGCACTTAAAACAACAGCATTTCCGGATATCGGTGCACTCTTTTCGGTATCAGGAACAATTCCCGCTGTATCTATGGTGACTGCTACTGTATTAGTTACTACTTCACCATTTTCATTAGTTGCAACTGTGGTAGGCTGCGTCGTCCTCTGAATTGCCTTTACGGTCTGCGACTGCTTTCCGCCGCATCCCGTAAGCAGTAATGCCGCGGACAAACCCATCGCTGATATTTTTAAAAGCTTCTTATTATATAAGCTCTTGTAATTCATTCGCAACCTCCTTAAGCAGTCTCATTATTACCACTGCGTTTCTAGTTCCTTTTGGCAATTTATACGCAAAGCCCTGCTTCGTCTCATTTTTTCCTGGCACTAAAACCACCAGAGCGCCTTTGAATTTTTCTAATACTGCTCCTAGCTTTTCTGTCTTGTAATCAGGCTTATCCGTTACATACAGCTCTACCCCATCCTCTTCCTGCTTGATATGATTTACATACGCCCTATGAAAGAGAGTCTTTATATATACCACATCTATCAGGTTCTGCACCTGATCCGGCACTCCTCCGTATATGTCACAGAGCTCATCCACCAAATCGCTGCAGGCCTCGTCCATTTTCTTTATTGCAGCCTTTGGATCGTCCTCAAAGACAGGAAGACCTTTTTCATCCTTACCTGTCCTAAAGTCTGTTTCCGCAAGGTCCGCAATCTTTTTATACATACGGAGCTTCTGCTCTTCATCAGGTATGTAAGAATCCGGAATATATGCATCAATATTTATGTCTACCTTCGTTTCAAAATTCTCAAGCGGATCCCTCATTATTCCCTTTTCATCTTGTACCGCCTCATTTAAGAGCTTGCAGTACATTTCATAGCCGACCTCTGCCATATGTCCGCTCTGCTCGGCACCTAAAAGATTTCCGGCTCCTCTGATTTCAAGATCCTTCATTGCGATCTTAATTCCGCTTCCAAGCTCTGTATATTCCTTTATAGCTGAAAGTCTCTTTTCCGCAATCTCTGTAAGAATCTTACTTTTTCTATAGAATAAGAAGGCATAGCCCTGCCTTGCGCTTCTTCCTACTCTTCCTCTTAGCTGATAAAGTCCCGATAAACCAAAACGCTCTGCATCATCTATTATTATGGTGTTTACGTTCGGAATATCAAGTCCTGTCTCGATTATGGTAGTTGAAATCAGCACATCTATTTCTCCCTGAACAAAGCTTAGCATTATCTTCTCTAGCTGCTTTTCAGGCATCTGGCCATGTGCGAAAACGATTTCTGCATCTGGCACAAGCTTCTTTACTGCATTAGTTACCTCTTCTATGTCATTTATCCTGTTATGAACATAGTATATCTGACCGCCTCGTGCAAGCTCACGGGTTATCGCCTCTCTGACAATTTCCTCATTTTCTTCAAGCACAAAGGTCTGAATAGGAAGACGGTCAATCGGAGCCTCCTCAAGTACAGACATGTCCCTTATGCCGGCAAGGCTCATGTGGAGAGTTCTTGGGATAGGCGTTGCTGAAAGAGTCAGGACATCTACTTCATTTTTCATCTCCTTAAGTCTTTCCTTATGTGCAACTCCAAAACGCTGCTCCTCATCTACTATAAGAAGGCCTAAGTTCTTGAACTCTACGTCCTTTGATAAAAGGCGGTGGGTTCCTATTACTATATCCACCTTTCCTTCCTTAAGCCTTGCAATGGTTTCCTTTTGCTGCTTGCTGGTCCTAAAGCGGCTCATCATTTCAACAGTTACAGGAAAATCAAGCATTCTCTGCATGAAGGTGTTGAAGTGCTGCTGTGATAGTATGGTGGTAGGAGTAAGCACTGCTACCTGCTTTCCATCCATTACCGCCTTGAAGGCTGCACGTATGGCGATTTCAGTTTTTCCATAGCCTACATCACCGCAGACAAGTCTGTCCATTACCTTTTCACTTTCCATATCCTTCTTCACATCTGCTATCGCTTTCAGCTGATCGTGAGTTTCTTCATATGGGAATAGCTGCTCAAATTCCTTCTGCCATCTTGTATCTTCGCTAAAAGCATGACCCTTGATACGCTGCCTTGCTGAGTAAAGAGCAACCAGCTCCTTGGCTATATTCTTAACAGACCTCTCTACTCTAGCCTTGGTCTCAGCCCATTCCTTACCGCCTAGCTTATTGAGCTTTGGCTTTCTTGCTCCATTTGCTTCATACTTCTGAATTTTATCAAGAGCAGCTGCGGGAATGTAAAGATTGCTTGCTCCTGCATATTCAATTTTTATATAATCCTTAAGGGCTCCGCCAGATTCTATCTTCTCGATTCCCTTATAAATGCCCATTCCGTGGTTCTCATGAACTACATAGTCGCCTACCTTTAAATCCTCAAAACTTCCTATGCTGGTTCCCTTAAATTCACTAAAGGCGCTATATTCGCTCTTCTTTCTTCTGACAGTTCCAAAAATATCACTTTCTGAAACTACCACAAGTCCTGCATCAGGATATTCAAAACCTCTTGATAGCGCACCTATTACAAGCACTACCTCCTTAGGCTTTGCCGCAAGCGATGCATCCCTGATGGTCGCCGTAATTCCATTATAATCAAGGTCATCTCTAAGTCTTTCTGCTCTTGCAGTCGATACAGAGACTATTACAATTCTATAATTCTTCTTTTTCCAGCTTTTTATGTCTGAAACAAGCTGCAGGAAATTCTTGGTATAGCCGCCCATAAGTCTAGCCGACATACCGTAATTTTCCTTCACCTTCACGCTCTTTTTCTCGGTGATTTTAAGTTTTTGCGGAAGATTGCTTATTAACACAAGCCTTTTATTTGCAAGTCTTTCTGCAATTTCCTCTGCAGGGTATACTGCATTAAGCTGCCCCGGAAGGACATAGCCTCCCTCAAGCCTTCTGCTCTGACTATCCGCAAACTCGGTATATACAGCTTTTCCGGCACCTACAGTACGCTCCGGCTCTTCCATAAATATGAGGCTCTCCTCATCAAAATAATCAATAAGGGAGACCGTATTATCATAAAAATAGGTAATGTAGCTCTCTATGCTAGCAAGCGCCCCAAGATATTCAACGTCATTAAGGAACTGCTCCACCGCACTTTTAAGCCTGAAGGCCTCCTGCGTCTTCATATTTTTCCTGAGCGCTTCATTAAGCTTTTTCAAATCTGCACGAATTTTCTCTTCGCCGTCTATCCTTCTTGCTTCATCAAGAATTATTTCTGCCGCTGGATATATCGATATTTCAGAGATATTCTCTATAGAACGCTGAGTTGCTGCATCAAAGCGTCTCATGGAGTCTATTTCATCTCCAAAGAGCTCTATCCTGACTGGCACCTTCTCTGAAACAGGAAAGATGTCGATGATATCGCCTCTTATGGCAAATTCACCAGGACCCGTTACTCCTGTAACTCTAACATAGCCCACTGCCACAAGCCTTGCTGAAAGCTCTGCAGTATCCTCTATCAGGGTATCCGAGTAAATATTTATTACCTTCTCCTGGATCATGTTAAGTGGAATAAGTCTATCCATGCAGGCTCCGAAGGTTGTTATTATGGTAACCTGCTTTTGGGACACAAGATTTCTGAGTGCTGTCAGTCTCTCATTCATGATGGCTTTTCCATGCACATCTGCTGAATAGAAAATCATATCCCTTGCCGGATAAAAATACACATTCCTGTCAAAGAGCCTGTAATCCTCATAAAGCTTCTTTGCATGTACCTCATCAGCTGCTATTACAAGGCTTGCCCTCGTCCCGCTTTCAGAGACAAGTTCAGACATCACATGTGCATTTTCCGAATCCTGACAGCCAGAAATGGACACAGGAAAACGGGCGAGCTTTATATCACCAAGCACGCCTGCAAATACGTTATATTTTTTTAAAGAAAATACACCCATTTAAATTGCCCTCTTATGTTTGTACTGCCACATTGTTACTAATATTATATATTTGCTATTACGAAATTTTTCGTTCCGCTATTATACTTACTATTCTTTTATTCTTACGTTAGATATTATAATTTGCTATTCCTTAATCCTTACATTAAATTTTCCCATGGCCTCTGATACGCCCTTATCTAATATTTCAGGCACTGCCTCTGTAACTCTGCCTAAAACCTCACGTATCTTCGGCTCATCTTCATTTGCAAAATGTCCTAGCACCCAATCTGCGAGGTCATACTGCTCCGGCTTTTCGCCTACGCCAAGGCGCACTCTTGTAAATTTATCGCTGCCTATGCAGCTTATGATGCTCTTTAGGCCATTATGTCCTCCTGCTGAACCACTAGGTCTTATTCTCATCTGTCCAACAGGCTGATATATGTCATCCACCAGAACAAGGAGCTCGCTTACGTCTACCTTATAGTAGTTCATAAGCGCAGCTACGCTTCTTCCAGAATTATTCATATAGGTCTGTGGCTGCACAAGCTTGACCTTATAGCCATCTATTATGCCATTTCCTGTGACAGCCTCACATTCCTTAGTTCCAAGTCTTATTCCAAATTTGTCAGAAAGAGCCGTAACTCCGTCAAAGCCTATATTATGACGGGTTCCTGCATATTCCCTGCCAGGATTGCCTAATCCAACTATCAAAATCATTTTACTTACCTTCTTTTACCTGGTTCTTATTTCAGTTTTTACTACAGTTCATACTACAGTTTGTATACTGAAGCTATGTCTTGAAAATCCACTGCCTGTAATCGATCCTTCAATTTACTGAATTTCGCTATAGTACTTCTTTACAACCTCTTCAGCCTTCTTAAGGTGAATATTGAAATTCACATCCTTATCAGCCTCTTCCTTTGTCTTATATACCTTTGTGCTCCAATCCCACCAGAAGAAGCCCTCGAACCAGTCTCTCTTGCTCATTACCTTTAATACTGATTCGTAGAAATCCGCCTGCTCCTGCTCATCTCTTGGAAGATCTCTATGAGCAAAATCCCAAGGCATTGCAGAACATCCCTTTGCGCTTCTGCAGCCGATTTCCATGAAGATTATCTTCTTGCCGACTCTCTTTGAAATTTCTTCAAGATGATCTGCTACCTTTTCCCACTTCTCGATCATGCCCTCAAGAGTTGCACCCTCTGACTCACCTACTCTAAAGTAAGCTGAGGTTCCAAGATAGTCAAGCTCATCTACCCACTTTGCATTTTCTTCACTTCCGTGATTTGTATTATATACAAGCTTTCCTGTATATACCTTCTTTACCTGTGCTATAAGCTCTCTCCAGTACTTTTCCTTTCTTTCAGAAGAAAGCATCTCGCAGCCAAGGCAGAGCATCTCGCAGCCAAGCTTTTCTGCATACATTGCATAGTTAAGAATGAATGCAGTATAGCTCTTGAACCACTTGCTCCAATAAGTATCTACTCCGATCATATTTCCATCCGGGAAATTGATGTCTGCACGCCAAACGCCATCTGCGCAATTTACCATAGGCTTAAGACATACCTTTACATTTCTTGCATGCGCCATTGAAACAGCCTTTTCAATATCGATGTAAGAAAGATCTGTCTTATAATCAAATCTGATTTCTGTTGATGCAAAAGTATCCTGTGTTAATGCTACAGGTATGCATACCCAGTTAAGTCCTAAATCAAGGCACTTATTAAATGAATCAATTACTTCCTCTGTGAAGTATGCTCCCGGCTTTGTACCGTAGCCAAATGTGTATCCTTTAAATTCCATATTCGCTCCTTTAGCCCTATCTCAGGCTCCATTATATTTTCCCTCTGCCATTTCACTAGGCACAATACCACGTATACTATTTTAACACCTTTATTTCAAATTGCAACACATATTTATTGTGATAAATTCGCATTTTGTTGTTATTTCTTATTTTACCCGTCTTCCCTATTCATTTACCTGTGATGCCCTCATATTATTACATTCATATTGTTGCACTTATATTATTGAACTCATATATTGGTTCTTTTTTTTGGCAAATATGCAGCAGCTGTTTCCTCATTTTTCCAAGTAGAAAATTTCCGTTAATTTCCTTTTCCCTTTTTACTTAATTTTGTAGTTAAATACAAACTTACCCATCTATTTCCAATTTTTGTATCGCAAATTATTAATTATGTCTACATTTTTTCTTTATTTCATACTAATATTCTATACTTTTTTTCCCTTGATATTTGTCTTATTATGTAGTAGAATATTTGGTATAGCGTTATTTTTATATCTTTTCATTTCAAGCTGTTTTGGGCAAAATGCATTGAAATTAAAAGATATTTTTTGACTTTAAGTTTTTTAATAACATTCTTGAGAGGTATATATATGTTTTGTCCGGATTGTGGGAAGAAAATAAAAGACAATGCAATGTTTTGTCCATATTGCGGCCGTAAAATTTCTGCCGCAGCAAAAGAGGCCGCTAATGCAGGCGCAGAGAAAGAGAGCAAATCAGTTTATGCCGGCAGAGATGCTGCCGAATCTCCAGAGCTTGAAAAGGCGCAGGTCATCGACAAAAAGACAATCAAAGAGCTCATGACGACTGAAGAAGATCCTTCTAGAAGCGATTATACTCCTAAGGTAGATGAAAATTCAGCTTTAGCTCATGCCGAGGTCTATGACGATGATGTTGATAAGCAGAAAATCAGGATGATGAATGATAAGCGTCCTACCGAATATACAGACAAGGTTACAGAAGGCTCTGCTCTATCTAAGGGCGTAGCTTCTTCCGATGCAAATGCAATCTTTGTTGATGAAAAGCATTCAGGTCCTTCAGCTTATACTGATGTATCAGGTCTTAGCGCAAATGCTGTTAAGGAAGCAAAAATCCAGCAGCAGCTCGATAATATGAAGAACAGGAATAAGAACCGTGCAAAGGGCACATCTCCTGCTTCTTCACTTAAGACACCAACTACAGGCGGTGGTACAAGCAGTGACAAATCTGCTTACGCAAGCTCTGCTGACAGACCTGCCTTTAACAACATCAGAAAGAGACCTTCAGCTTACGGCGAGGCTTCAGATTACGGCGATCAGCGCCCTGAATTCAAAAAGTCCAGTGACAATTCTGGCAAGCTTGGAAAGCAGCCTGATTTTAAATCAAGAACTGCTGAAAAGAACGCAGAGAAGGCTGCAGAAAAAGCCGCTGCAAAGGCTGCCGCAAAGACCGCTGCTGAAGCAGCAGCAATATCAGGAGCTGCAAGTGCTTCTTCAGTAAAAGATTCTTCAGCTGCAAACGCAAATGCAAAAGCAAAGGCACCAGACTCATCCAGCAAGGCTGGTTCAAGGGAGGCTGCAAGTTCAGGAGCCACTGTTCCAACGTCATCAAGCAATTATACTCCAGGTGGAAGACTTTCAAGTCCTTCTACAAAGAGCACTGCTCCAGTTCCTCCAGTATATAACCAGGGTTCATCAAGCAGCTCTTCAAATAGTTCATCAAATAATGGAACCTTCAAAAAGAACGATCTTTCATCTCTTGGCAAGGATCCATATGCAAGTCTTTTCGAAAGTGATCTTTCAGAAAACAGATATGTAAAGGTTCCTAAGAAGTCCAATTCAAAGAAGAACCTGATTGCACTCGTAATCGTGGCAGTTCTTGTACTCGGAGTTGGTGTAATCATTAACATTACAGGTAAAAAGAGCGTTGAAGCAAGACAGAATGCTACAACTACTGCAGCACCTACAACAAAGGCAACCGAAGCTAGCACCAAGGTTGCTGATGCTACCACAGTTGTAACTTCTGATGATGCAACTGATGATGCAACTGCCCCTAACACCGAACCTACAGATGCTACAACCGAAGCTACTACAGAAACTACCACAGAAACTACTACCGCAAATCCTCTTGCAGGTACAACCTGGTACATTTTCATGACCGTAGAAGGCGGCACAATCACAAACAAGGATGCTCTTGGAGCAATCGGCATGGATAAGTACACCATCACCTTCAACACCGATGGAACAGCTTCTCTTTCAACCGGTGCTCAGGCTTCAGAAGGTACCTATGAAATCACAGATGGAAGCAAATATTCCTTCGTAACTGCTGTTGCAACGCTTGAAGGAACCTATTCAGATGCTCAGGTTACACTTACTAGCGGAGACTTACAGTATATATTCCATAAGGAAAACTAAGCTAGGGAACCCGTAAGATTTAAAAAGCTTCCAAAACTTAATATTAAAAAAAATAAATCCTCTGCACTGGTATGTGCAGAGGATTTAGTATTTTAGTTCATTTTTTTAGTCTTTACTATTATTTTTTACCTGTTTTTTTACTGGTCTTTTTACTGGTCTTTTACTGGTCTATATTATTGTTATATACTACTGCTCTTTTCTATGCTCTTTATTTTCTTTCTGCCCCTTTCAGCCTGCTCATTATCTGCTCATACTTCAGCTCGTGCACGCCTGCTATCTGTATTGCAAAGGCCAGTCCATCGGCAGGTTTTCTTATTATCTTATAAGTCCTCTTCTCCGGATGATCTGGATATACATTACTCATAAGACTCACTGTTTCAGGTCCGTGAGAGGCAAGCTCATCAAGGAAGGTTACCACAAGACACGGAGCGCCGAGTTCAGCAAAGCTGTCCATCATGTAGCCGCCCATGGTAAGGGCATCTGTCAGTGTCGTTGATGAAAATATTTCATTAATTATAATTATGCTGCGCTTTGTCGCCTTTCCAATAATTTCCTTAAGTCTAACAAGATCATCCTGAAGCTTTCCATCGGTACTCGCATTTTTTTCTTCTATACCAAAATGGGTATAGATTTCATCAAAGTTCATGGTCGCTGCCGCACTTCCTGGCACAGGAAGACCTAGCTGTCCAAGGTAATTTAGCTGTCCGTACTGCCTTGCAAAGGTAGTCTTTCCGCCGTTATTAGGACCTGATATTACAAAAATCCTCTCCGGGCTCTTAAATTCAAAGCTATTAGTTATAAGAGACTTTCTCTTTTCCCTTGCAAGCGCAAGATCAAAGCCATCCGTTACAAACATCTTAGACGGATCATCTACAAGTTCCGGGTAACAGAAGTTAAGCCCGAACAGCTTCATGTCATACATCATGTTAAACCAGGTGAGATAGACCATAATTTCACGCGAAAATCTTACGATGGTTTCATCTACAAAGCCCGAATACTTGTCGCAGAACTTCTTAAGCTCATTAAATTCACTTTTAAATATCTTAGAAAGTCCCTTTAGCACCTGATTTTCATTATCTGTACTGAGCGGAGCCTCTGAGAACTGCTGCAGGTAGGTTTTATTTGAAACCGGCTTAAATCTCTTAAAGAGCTCAAGCACCTTTCCCGAAATATCCTCTTCCTGCTCATATCTACTTACCCTGATATTATCCTGCCTTATGTACATACAGTAGTGCAGGCCCTTGAACTGGTCTCTTAGCTCATCTATGTCCCGACTAAAGCCTCCGAACTTCGGATCGCTCTCGTATCCCTTTAAATAATTCACAAAGCCCTTAAGACCTTCCGATTTTATCCTTCCTTCTTCCACAAGCTGTTTAGCCTTTTCATTAAAATCCTTTATCGAATCGCAGTACATTCCTGCATACTGCATGAGCTTTCCTCTTTTTATGAAAACACCGTCATCTAGGGCCTTTCCATGATACATTCTCTCAGAGAGCTCCTCTCCGCTTATTTTTATGTATTCACCTATAAGAAAGAGCTTCGCTGAAAAATCAGCAAAGAATTTCTTAATTTCCTCATCCTCAAGATCTCTTGAAACTGCCTTTCTATATTCTAAGACCTTCCTGTCTGACACAGGTGTATAAAAATATTCTCCAAGGTCATATTCCTGCTTGCTCATTAGTATAGACTTAAAAATCTGATCTAAATTCAGATCTATGAAATATGCCGGGATTTCCTTATTTCTAGGCACGTTGTAGCTCGCCTCATCCGGGTATAAAACGCTATAAAACATATTTTACTCCTTTTCGAATATCTTCTTGTAAATGTCACCGCCAAATACCGTAGCAAGAGGCTCTCCTTCAACCATCCTAAAGGTTCTTACGCCTTCCCCTGTTCTTTCAGCGCGAAGATACTTCACCTTTTCCTTTTCATCCTCAAGTTCTCTAAAGGAAATCGCGTAGGCGTAAAGGTGCGTTACTATCATGACCTCTATGTCATTATCTATAAGGGCCTTTGTCACCTGATGGCAGATTTCCGAGCCCTCTCTTTCATTAGTGCTCTGGAAGGATTCATTCATAAGAAGCATATCACCTGGCTTTATTTCCCTGATTATTCCATCCATTCTGACAAGCTCCTCATCGAGCTTTCCAGAGGTCATGCTTCTATCCTCTTCCTTTCTAAAATGAGTAAATACTCCAGTTTTTATAGGTGCCGTAAAGCCGCCGGCAGTTAGCATGCCGCAGTTTTCCATTAGCTGCGCCTGACCGAGCGACCTTAGAAAGGCTGTTTTTCCGCCCTGATTAGCCCCTGTAATCACATAAAGCAGCTTATCTCCCTTAAGTGCCACGCCTGTATTACCTATTATTGTCATAGCAGCTCCGCCATCCTTCTTTTTCTGAATAGCTTCAGCCACAAGCGTCAGATCTGCAAGATTCGACCAGGCTCTAGAATGCCCCTCTGAAAGCTCAGGAATTCCGCTATTTAGCCCGGTTTGTCTAAGAGCATCTGTAAGATTTAGGTTTCCGACATAAAAAGCAAGCTCTAAACGGAGCCTCTTAAAGAAGCCCTGAAGATTATCCGTTGCACACGCTAATGCATTTGTCACCTCATTTATCGCCCTATCCCTTCTTCTTTCAAGGTCATGCATCGAGGTCTCATCATTTTCAGCTATGGTAAAGCTATAAGTCTGAAGTTTTTGCATAAAGGAGAGCTTTGGCGCTCCCTTGCACATTGCATAATTTACTCCCGTAAGGTCCACGCCAAAATCAGCTGATATGTATATGGTCTCAGTGTCCTTTAAATCCTTGAACATCTCCTTGACCTTTCCTATATATTCATCCGAAACCTCCTCTGACAAATCCTTTATCAGAGTTGTAAGCCCCTTCGAGTGAAAGGTATTAAGATGCTTTCCTGCCATTTTTCTCATTTTAGCAAGCTCATCGAGATATATGGCAATCAGCTGCATTGCACTAGAATAAGTACTTGTTAGATAAACCGACGGGAACACCGCACGGCTTTCCTTTCTCTTTCTTTCAACCTCTATGGTCATCTGATAAATATCGCGGATAAGTTCCCTATTTGCAAGTACATCGCTCATAATTTCCTGCCTATAGCGCACTG